>JGI24709J26583_10000379_pt1 | contig 37442 bp, 29 predicted proteins | sample BioPla2DNA1_FD_26583 | JGI IMG/M metagenome (IMG submission 26583) | reverse complement strand
GCAACACAAGGGGACGGTTCTTTTGTGTTGTTACTGAAAAAAACACAGGGGTAACACAGGGGGACGGTTCTTTTGTGTTATTACTGAAAAAAATATAAATGACACTAGGAAGCACTGTACTGTATGGTGATTAAAAACTTATGTAACAAGAAGATATTCTGTATAGAATATGATTAACAACACAAAAGAACCGTCCCTTTGTGTTCTGATTAACAACACAAAAGAACCGTCCCCTTGTGTTCTATTGTGTTAATTGTGTTATTAGTAATGGAGGGTATTAAGTTGAACACTGAAAAAGATTATTTCCAAAATGTACTAGATACTGTAGCCAGAGTAGAGAATGAAGTCTCAAAGCATATGATAGGACAAAAAGATTTAATTAGGCAGGTCATTATTTCTATGTTTGCTGGAGGCAACGTTCTTCTTGAAGGTATGCCAGGGCTCGGAAAAACAAGGCTTGTAAATGTTTTAGGGAAAGTTATGGGGCTTAAATTTTCCCGCATTCAATTTACTCCTGACCTCATGCCTGCTGATGTTACAGGCACGAACCTTGTGGATAGGAAAGAAAGCGGAGAAGGGATGTTCCGATTTCAGCACGGTCCCATATTTAGTAATATTGTTTTAGCAGATGAGATAAATCGAGCCACTCCCAAAACCCAAAGTGCCATGCTCCAAGCCATGCAAGAACATACCGTTACAGTTTCAAATACTACTTATAAAATGCCAAGTCCCTTTTTTGTATTGGCGACACAAAACCCTATAGAAATGGAAGGCACATATCCTTTGCCAGAGGCACAGATGGATAGGTTTTTGTTTAAACTTAATGTACCTTTTCCTGATTTTGACGATATGAAGGGAATTGTTCAACTTACCACAACTAGAAGCGAAGATACAATTGAAGCCGTTACCGACGCTGATGAAATAATCGAAATACAAAATGCTTCAAAACAGATACCTATAGCAGAACCAGTACTTGATTATGCTATTAGACTTATTATGGCAACTCATCCCAATGATGAATCTTCACCTGATATTGTAAAAAAATATGTCAGATATGGCTCCAGCCCCCGAGGTGCACAGGCAATTATCAGCACATCAAAGATTAGAGCTATTTTATGCGGAAGATATAATGTTTCTTTTGAGGATATTCAAAATGTGGCATATCCATCACTTAGACACAGAATTTTCCTTAACTTTGATGCTATATCTGATGAGATAGTACAGGATGATATTATTGAAGGCTTAATAAATGAGGTGAAGACTTACCAGTGAAAGTACTCGATAACAACACACTAAGAAAAATTCATTCTCTTTCGATGCAAATAAAAATACCCATTTCAGGTCAGGCAACTGGCAACAGAAAATCAAGAAGTAAGGGTAGTTCGGTAGAATTTTCGGATTTTAGAGAGTATGTGCCGGGGGATGATTTCAGGCGTATAGACTGGAATGCATACGGTCGTTTTAACAAGCTCTTTATTAAGCTATACATGGAAGAAAGAGAGGCTCCTGTTAATATTTTTCTTGATTCAAGCTTGTCCATGGATTATGGAAATCCAAACAAGTTTTTGGCTTCATGCCGTCTTGCAGCTGCTATTTCATATATTAGCCTTTTATCATATGACAGCATATATATTACTCCATGGAATGAAAAAGTACAGGCCACTTATGGACCATTTCGTACGCAATCGGCGTTTGTACAGGTTGATAACTTAATCTCAGGCTTTAGTACACAGGGCAAAAGTAACTTTTCGGATGCACTTCGCCAAATGGAGTGGAAAACCGGGAGAGGAGTCAGCATCATTATTACTGACGGATTTGTAGAAAAAGGTCTTGAAGAGGGTCTAAAATATTTGAAATATCGAAATCAAGATATTTTTCTGTGCATTCTACTTTCTCCAGAGGAGATATCCCCCAATTTAGAGGGTGCCTTACAGCTCAATGATATGGAGACAGGTAAGTCTATAGAAGTAACTATGTCAGCTGCATTATTAAAAGCATATGAAAAGTCATTTAAACAATATTTAGCTGATATTAAAGAGAAATGTAGGATGTGGGGAGTACACAATGTTGTGCTACCTTCTGATATGCCAGTAGATTTAATGGTAAAGTCGATCATTACCTAGCTATATAGCTTTGGTTAAAATTAAGAATGCATCTTCCAATTATTGGGAGATAGCAAAAGTAATAGCCTTTGTTTATAATTGATTTACAGGATGTGAGTTATTGTCATTTGAAACACCTATCGGGTTTATAGGGCTTTTAGCCATACCCATCATTATTCTACTATATATATTGAAGCAAAAGAGGGAAGAGGTTACGGTGTCGAGCCTTGTTTTGTGGAGCCGAGTTTTAGAGGATATGCAAGCTCAGACACCATGGCAGAAGCTACGCAAAAACTTGCTTATGTTTTTACAAATATTAGCTGCTATACTCATCGTGCTTGCTTTAACAGGTTTTTCAGTAAACACTGGCAATATTTCAAATCAGCCAATAATTCTAGTTATGGATTATTCATTAAGTATGGCATCTACAGATATTAAACCTACCAGGCTTAGTGCTGCAAAGAAAGATGCAATAAAATATGTCGATAATCTTTCTTCCAATACTCCAGTTACTGTAATCAGCGTTGCAAGACAAGCAAATGTTTTACTTTATTCCTCCACTTCAAAAGAGGATATAAAAAGAAGCATTGAATCCATAGAACAATCATCAAGTTACACTGATAGAGCAAAGGCTGAGCAATTGGTTTTGTCTATCAAAAATCAGCAGGCAGACGCTCAAATTGTTCTATTTTCAGATAATCCACTTGTATTTGGAAACGAACAAATTCAATATTCTGAATATAAAAAGCAAACCGACAATGTTGCGGTTGTAAATTTTACTCATACTAAAACCAGTGCTTCTTTCACGGCAATGAGTGTTTTACGAAATCAAGGCAATAGTGATGCAGAGATTTCTATAACGCTTTATGGTGACGATGAATTTCTTGATTCTCAATGGGTTACTGTACCTGCAAATGGAACGAAAACAGTATGGTGGGACAAAATACCCATGACTGTAAAAACAATGCATGTAAATATTGATACAGAAGATATATTGCTAGATGATAATAGTGCATATAAAGCTGTCCTCTCAGACAGCCAAGTTAAAGTACTCCTCGTTACCGAGGGTAATTTCTTTCTAGAAAAAGTCTTATCATTGATTGAAGGAGTGGATCTTGTTAGAACCACTCATGAGGAACGTTCTTTCAGTGGTTATGATTTATATATATTTGATGGATCAGTACCCGATATCTTACCTGAAGATGGTAATGTTGTTGTATTTGCTCCTCAACCCAATAGCTATTTCCAGGTTGGAGATTGGATGAGTACACCTGAAATATCATATATGGATAACAGTATATTTAATTTCGTTGAAGATTTAAGTTTTTCAATTGGAAGAACAAGAATCATTGAGTCCCCTACATGGGCAGAGACTATAATGGAGTATGACGGTAATCCAATTATTATAGAAGGTGTTGTAAACAACACCCGTATTTTAGTATTTGGATTTGATTTGTATGAAACAGATCTACCACTAAAAACAGAATTTCCTATTCTAATTTCAAACATAATAAATGAATACGCCCCCTACAGTGGCACAGTAGTAAATGATGCTGTTACTCAGGATGCAGTGCAATTCAGACTAAATCCAGATACTGTCAAAACAAATGTTTTACTACCAGATGGAAAACGTTTACAGATTGCACCTCCCATACCACCTGAGCCTTTTGTTAACACTAATAGCCCAGGTATATATTGTCTTGAGCAAATTAAAGATAGCGGAAATGTGATTACATTTTTTGATATAAATATACCGGATGAATGGTTAATGGAAGAAAACAGCAGCATTAGTAGTATGTCTGATATAGATACAGGATACCTTACAGCAGAACCCTTAAGAAATTTAGCATATAAGCTTACAATTCCACTTTTAATCTTGGCAATGATATTACTTTTATTTGAATGGTGGTACTATGCAAAAAGGAATTACATTTGATAATTATTGGGCTTTAGCACTTATACCTGTACTAATAGCCTTTGTAACAATAGTTGGTAGGAATTTGTACTTTCGTTCTACTTTAAGAAAACGCTTAATAATAGCAATTAGAGTAGTACTTGTATTGTGCTTGTCAATTGCATTAGCTGCGCCGAGTATAACCACTAAATTAAATCGGACGGGTACTATTTTTATTGCCGATGTGTCAGATAGCACAAAAGCAAATCGTGACAGTATGCAGGCTTTTATAGACGAAGCATTGAATTATGCTCAAAATAAGGATATTACAGGTGCTGTAACTTTCGCTAATGATGCTGCTGTGGTAAAAATGCCTGATAACAAGAATACGCCTTTTTCATTAGATGTAAGATTGAGAAGCAATGATACTAATATTCAAAGAGCGCTGACACTTTCCCAATCAATAATGCCTGAAAATGTTGCCAAACGACTGGTTCTCTTATCTGATGGTAAACAGACCTCTGGAAATGCACTTGAAACAGCAGCACTTTTAAAAAGGTTGGGTTATACACTTGATGTAGTCCGGGTTGAAACAGTTACTGGCGATGAAGTTCAAATAGAAGAGTTCATTTCACCGAAACAAGTAAATGCGAAAGAACTTTTTGATATATCTATAAAAATTAAAAGTAACGTTGATACTAAAGCAACAATTAGACTTTATGAAAACAGGGCTTTGGCTCAAGAAAAAGTGGTTGACCTTTATAAAGGTGATAACCTTTTTACATTCACAGACACTGCTGAGCAAAGTGGGATGATTACATATACTGCAGAAATTATCACAGAAAATGATACGGTGCTGCAAAACAATCAGCTTTCAAGTTTTGTCCAAGTTTTGGATAGACCAAGAATTCTTGTTGTAGAAAGAGGAAATAACGGTGAGAACTTAGTAAGATTCATAGAAGAGTATGCACAAGTTACAAGAGTAAGTCCTCTAGAAGTACCTGTTACAATGCAAGAAATAATAAAATATGATGCGTTTATACTTGTAGATATCTCTTATGAATGGATGGATAAAGATTTTGCAATACTTCTTGAACAGGCTGTAAAGCATCAGGGAAAGGGGCTTTTGACTATTGGTGGGGAAAATAGTTATGCACCTGGAGGGTATAATGGAACACCACTTGAAACTGTTTTGCCTGTTAATATGGATATAAGCCAGAAAGAAGAAAATCCTGATCTTGGTCTTGTACTTGTTATAGATAAATCAGGAAGTATGTCGGGCGGCGAGTATGGAATCTCAAAGATTGAGATGGCAAAAGAAGCAGCAATTAGAGCTGTAGAGGTTTTAGAAGATACCGACCAATTAGGTGTTATTGCATTTGACGGCGCAATACAATGGGTAATACGCACACAGCCGCTTTCCGATAAGGCTGAGGCAATAGATTTGATTGGGTCCATTCGTTCTGGTGGCGGAACTCAGATACTACACCCACTTGAGGAGGCATGGCAGAATCTTCGGAAAAAGGAAACGAAATTAAAGCATATTATTCTGTTAACTGACGGCCAGGCTGAGCAACATGGATATGAAAGAATTATAGAAGGTATAAACAAAGATGGTATTACACTGTCAACAGTTGCAATCGGCAAGGGTGCCGACACTCTTCTATTGAGGGCACTTGCATATGGTGGTATGGGTAGGTATTATCAGACAGATGAATTTTCAGATATACCAAGCATATTCGCGAAAGAAGCCTTTCTTGCAGGTCAAAAATACTTGCAAAATAGGCACTTCTATCCTGAACTTGTAAATTCAATGGGATTGCTGAGGGGAATTGAGGCTTTACCACCCCTTGACGGATATGTAGCAACAAAGATTAAACCAGCTGCACGAACCGTTTTAAGAAGTGATACAGAAGATCCAATTCTAGCAGTGTGGCAGTATGGATTAGGAAGAACTGCAGCATGGACATCGGATATACAAGGCTTTTGGACATCACAATGGTCAATGTGGCAGGATGCTCCGTTGTTTTGGGGAAACTTAACGGGATATATCGTTCAAAAAAATATAAATGATGGATACTCAATAAACACAGAATTAAGGGATGGAGAAGGCTTTATTACTCTATCAGCCGATTCAGATAATCTACCACAAGTTGATTCAATTGAAGGGGTGATTGTGTCTCCAGATGGCACGTCGTCAAATATAGAGCTTCGTGCTACAAAACCCGGTGTGTATGAGGGAGCTATTGGGAAAAAGGATTCAGGCGCATATATAGTAAATATTCAACTCCCAGGTGAAGAGAGTAATGTAAGTACAGGAATTGTTATGCCATATTCAGATGAATATAGACTTTTAAATGATAGCGACAATTTCCTTGAAAAGCTTGCAGTAGAAGGTGGCGGAAGAGTTGTTGCAAAACCTGAAGAAGTTTTTAGTACAGATGTACAAAATACAGGCGGAAAGAGAGATATAACAAATTTCTTTATCGTTTTGTCGTTAATATTACTGTTACTAGATATTGCATTTAGAAAACTTAGAGTTTCTTTCCAACCTTTAGTTAAATTATTTGATGAGAAGATTTCTCCATTGAAAGAAGAGTTAATTTACAAAATGAAAAACAAAAGGAAGCAACTACCCAATAAAGGCAGCAATAACAAGGCAGAGGAGCCTAAATTGGTCAAAGTGCCGGAAAGCCCATCCGATGGCTCTATTTCAATAAATGATAAATTACCAAATACTATAGAGCAGGATAGGAAAGTAAAAGCTAAAAAAGACCCCGGAGAACCTCTCCGGGATCTTGAAGAAAAATCCGATCATGTTAGTGCTTTATTAAACAGAAGGAAAAAATGGAAATGAGCTTAGAAAATAATTGCGTTATCCTGTGTAATATGTTAGTCCTCTCAAATAAGAAGAATTACACAGTTTTGCTCATTTTCCCTTCTTTACGGCATTTTCATAATCCAGTAATGTTTTCTCTACAACTTCTTCAATAACTCCAAGGATATTCATAATAAAGACGAAATCATATCTATCTCTATAAAATGTTGAGTAAGGTAATGTATGTCTTAATAAATCAGATGGTATTCCAATTTCTTCAGCAAAAATGGTGTGTCCAAATTTCTCATATATTTTTTTATAGTCATCCCATGTAGGAAGGAATTCAATTGAATTAAGTATTTTATTCCAGTTATTTATTATAGAGTTGTAGTGGTTTTCAAAGTCTTGTTCGGTTAAGTTAAGACATTTGTTAGTGCTTTCAAGAGTTGATAGAAAATCATTGCCAAAGCATTCTACTATTTGGCTTCTAAATTTATCGCGATTCAAAATTCTATCTTTAGCTTTTTCTTTATTCAATTTTGAAATATCTATATGTTTAAAGTACTCATACATTCTAAGATAATACCCTGTAGAGCATCCTACTGACGTCCCGTGTAATGCATATGGCAATCCAGCTTCTAACATCCTTGTTTCCCATATATGACCTTGGTTATGTTCAACAGATGCAACTGCACGAGTCTGCCCTGTGGTAAAAATAGTTATACCAGCAAGAATTAAACCCTCGATAATGGCTTGGAGCCCTTCATTTGTTGCATTACTAATATCATCTACATTGGTTACAAGCTTATCTAAAGCCTGGGTTATCAAATCAAGTGCTTGCTCGTCAACCTCTTCGCCCGTTGTTATGTTTGAAATAAGCCAGTCAGCTTTGGCAATAAATTTTCCAAACACATCCCCAAAACCTGCGACGGTCATCTCGCCAGGGGCCTTTTTCAGAACTTCTGTATCAAGCACAAGTATTTTTGGAGCAGAACCATGTCTATGAACCTTCTTCTTGTCAAATATCATGGGTGATGTTACAGATGTATAGCCATCCATTGAGGCAGCTGTACCTATGCTAATAAAGGGTATTTTTGTAATATATGAAACAAAACGAGTTATATCATTTATTACGCCCGATCCACAAGCAATTAGAAAATCAGGTTCGGGCTCTAAAGACATCATTACTTGTCCAACCGCAAGCTCGTCAGCTTCTATTCTTTCATTTTCTCTGTCACGAAGTAAACACACATGGCTTTGAATATTTCCTTTTTGTAAAATTTCGTCCAAGTCTTTTCCCGCAGCATGATATGTATTATTATCTGCGATAATTAGACATCTGTTTCCAAAATCTCTTTTCTTAATATAGGCTGCGGTGTTGTTTAGTATACTCTTTCCGATATAAATATCTATATCTGAAATAGTATGTTCGGTGGAAACACCTTCCAAACGAAACATGTCATTCTCATAATAGTAATTCACTTAAAAATCCCCCCATAAAGAATAATAATTATGTAAATAGATAGGCTAACTTATTATATCATGAATTAGAATGATTCATAATATAATCACACATGTATATTTTTTGCTATAACAAAAAAACTGTACGCGCGTAAGTTCCGCCTAAGGCTATAATAACCTCATTTATGAGGTTATTATATCATGATTTATATTATTTCGTGAATATTTTGTGGGTCTGTATTTGTGGAATACCTCAGGTTAATAATTCATATAATAACCCGAGTTTAGATTATTATAGACAGTAACCTTCATAAGGCAAACACCCTATAATAGCATTATGCAATGTACATATTCCGAGTTTCGATGTAAAATATCATGTGCTACATGTGTTTTTAGATGTAAAATATTCGGGCTGGACATAAGATATATGCGGCGAAAGTGAGTCGAAAAAAGAAATTGTATACCCAATTCGGGCTGGACATAAGATATGTTGTAGCAAAAGTGAGTTGTGCGAGGAGGCATTCCGATGGCAAAAGGGAAGGAAAGGCATATGTTTCCGGGAGGAAATACTTCAAAAGGTTTTTTTAGTTATTACGATTTTGTTTTACCACAGGAGAAGGCAAAAAGAATATTGATATTAAAGGGAGGACCTGGAGTAGGAAAATCATCATTTATGAAGAAAATTGCAGCAGGTTTGTGTGGTGAAGGATGCGATATAGAATATATGCACTGCTCAAGCGATCCGGCAAGTTTTGATGGGATTGTGTTTCCCGACAAAGGTGTAGCGATAATTGACGGTACTGCGCCTCATATTATTGACCCAAAAACTCCCGGTGCAATAGATGAAATAATAAATCTGGGACAATTTTGGAATGATGAAGGAATTATTGAGAATAGAGACAAGATATTAGCAACGAATCAGCAAACAAGTGAACTGTTTCAAAGAGCATACAGATACATTCAAGCTGCATACAGCATATACAAAGACAATGAAGTAATATATAACAAGGCAATGAATCATGGAAAAGCAAATGTTATAATATCAGAGACAGTAGATAGGGTTTTCGAAGGTATTGGTATATCAGAAATTGAAGGCAAGCAAAGACATCTTTTTGCTTCAGCCATCACGCCTGAAGGACTGGTAAATTATTTGTCTTCCCTTATTACAACCCAAGAAAGAATTGTTTTGAAGGGCAATCCGGGCACCGGAACCGAACGCCTCATAGAACGCATTCGTTCTGCAGCGATTGAACGAGGTTTATACACAGAATCTTTTTATTGTGCATTGAATCCGATTAGATTAGAACATCTAATAATTCCAGAACTTGATGTATCAATTACAACCTCAAATGAATTCCACAATGCAGATGTAAAACCAACTCTTGAGATAGATTTTAATGAATTTCTAGATCAAGACATGCTCAATAAATATAAAGAAGAAACAAAATTTAATAGAAAAGAATTTGAAACACTTCTAAATAGAGCAATAAAAACAATACAACAAGCCAAGGAAAAACATGACGAACTTGAAAGCTTTTATGTTCCCAATATGAATTTTAGCGAAGTTCAAAAATGTCAAGAAGAGATTCTAAAGAGATTATAAAAGGCTTTTGCGATATAACTTTATTAAAGCTAGCTGTGCAATATGTGATGATAATCATTCATGTAAAACCACAACATATTCACAGCGACTTTTAAAGAGTAATGTTGAATGTATAATATTAAACGTGTTGTATAGCGAAATGCTTTATAAATATTCTTGAGTAGTAATAAGATGAATATGGTATAATAACCCTATGGATGAGGTTATTATGTCTCCATTAAAATACTGAAGATTGAAGACAGGTGGTTTATTTGCTAAATTACGGATTTGTTCGTGTAGGTGCAGCTGTACCCGAAATGAAAGTTGCAGACTGTAAGTTTAATACAAAAAAGATAATTGAAATTATGGAGGACGCTGCAGATAAAAAAGTATATTTAACTGTTTTCCCAGAACTTTGCATAACAGGTTATACCTGTGGTGATCTTTTTGGACAGTCCCTACTGCTAGATATGGCAATGAACTCATTAAAAGAAATAAAGCAAGAGTCATCAAAATGGGAAAATGTATTCATAGTGGGTTTACCATTGTTGATTGATCAGCAGCTATACAATTGCGCTGCCGTTATTCAAGGAGGCAAGATCTTAGGCATTGTTCCAAAAAGATATATACCAAATTATAATGAATTCTATGAAAAACGGTGGTTCAGGGAGGGCAAGACGTTAACAACTGATTTTGTTAACCTTTTCGGTGAAAATGTCCCATGCGGGGACGACCTCATTTTTCAAGACGAACTATTAAAAGAAGTGAGCTTTGCTATAGAAATTTGTGAAGATCTATGGATGCCGGTACCACCTTCGAGCACTCATGCGAAAAATGGTGCCATAATTTTATGCAATCTCTCAGCAAGTAATGAAATTGTTGGGAAAAATGAATATAGAAAAATGCTTGTGACAAGCCAATCCGGTAAGTGTATTTCAGCGTATATTTATACTTCTTCAGGAGTAGGTGAATCAACAACTGATTTGGTGTTTGGCGGGCAAGCCTTTATAGCCGAGTATGGTTCTATTATTGCTGAAAACCAACGTTTTAAAAAACAATCTCAATTGATTATTCAAGATGTTGATGTTGAAAGGCTATACCATGAAAGGATTAACTCCACTTCATTTGCTCAAGCCGATTCTCCCACTAAGAATCGGAAAATTACGGTAAGCCATGTTCCTCAAAAAATAGAAAGTTTACTCCGTGAGATCCCCAAACATCCTTTTGTTCCTTCAGAAATGGCAAAATGTGATAGCCGATGCAATGAAATATTTCTTATTCAAACTGCTGGTTTAGCAAAAAGGATGGAACATACCGGAATAGAAAAGCTCGTTTTGGGGATATCAGGTGGCCTCGACTCAACTCTCGCCCTGCTTGTGGCTGTTAAGACAATGGATATGATGAATTTACCCAAAAAAAACATAATAACCGTTACAATGCCGGGGTTTGGTACAACTGAAAAGACATATCAACATGCCACTGGACTCATGAATTATTTCGGTACTGATATACGTGATATTGATATTAAGGATGCTTGTATGCAGCATTTTCATGACATTGGGCATGATCCCGATATTTTTGATGTTACCTATGAAAATGTACAAGCAAGAGAACGTACACAGATTCTTATGAATATTGCAAATAAAGAGGGTGGGCTTGTAGTAGGTACTGGTGACTTATCAGAGTTGGCTTTGGGTTGGTGCACTTATAACGGTGATCATATGTCAATGTATTCTGTAAATTGCAGTATCCCGAAGACTCTTGTGAAACGGCTCGTAAACTGGTTTGCAGAAAATAATTCATCGCCACAAATTGCTGAAACATTGAAAAATATTGTTAATACACCCATATCCCCAGAACTACTCCCTTCAAATGCGGATGGGGAAATTGAGCAAAAGACAGAAGAAATTGTAGGTCCTTACGAATTACATGACTTTTTCCTGTATTATATGGTTCGCCATGGTGCAGGACCCGAAAAAATATTGTATCTTGCGAAAATTGCATTTAAGGATCAATATGATGAAAAAACCATCAAAAAATGGCTTCATTTCTTCTACAAGAGGTTTTTTAGCCAACAATTTAAGAGATCATGCATGCCAGACGGACCAAAAGTTGGAACGGTTAGCCTTTCACCAAGAGGGGACTGGAGAATGCCCAGTGATGCAAGTGTAGCTTTGTGGCTTGAAAAACTGGACGAGATTTGAAGTCGATCCTAATGTCAACATTAATGCAATGCTAAGATTAGTAATTTTTTCATTTAATGCCCCATTATATTTTGTTTGTTATATACTATATTGAAGATGGAGTATTATAATGGTTCTCATTAGTTAAATGAGAATTTATGGACAAGATAAAACCCAAAGAAATCCGAATGTGAATTTCTTTGGGTTATTAATGTTAGATAAGTTATTTTACATTAAGCTTATTTACCTGATACAGTCACACCATCAAAAAGTATATAGGGAAGAACTGAGTAGCCATCGCATATAGTGTCTGATGAAACACCTATTATACTATTAAGTAAATCAATTAGATTTCCGCTAATCATAGTTTCACTTAAGGCATTTGTGATTTTGCCATTTTCAATTAAGAAACTGTTTTTTGCAACACCTGAAAAATCACCATTTGTGCTTGGTTGTCCACCCGAGAATCTATTCAATAGTATTCCACGGTCGCAACTTTTAGTAAGTTCATTAAGGCTTATTTCACCTGGTTTAACAAATAAATTATAGCTTGAGTTCAAAGCTCTAGGGAAACCTGTTTTTCTTGATGCGTAGTTTGATAGTGTGAAATTCTCTAATATACCATCTTTAATAATATCCATATTAGCACTTTTGAAACCTTCTCCAGTAAATCTTTCTCCGCATACTATCTGAGGGTCTAAAGGCTTTTTAGATATTGAAAGCTTATCTGATGCTACTTGTTTTCCAAGCATAGATTTCCATGGGCTTGTACCATCTATTATTGTAGAATCAGATGTGAAAAGTCCAAGTGCAGTTAACACAATATCCATAAGGCAAGCAGGAGTAATTATTACTTTTCCGACAAATTTACCTGCATAGGGTACTGTATCAATTTGATTTTGGCTTTCTTCTAATAGTGTCCTTAACATACCAACATCAATAATTTTCCTATCTAATGAATCCAATAGAACACCATACCCATTAAATGATGACGATTTTTCACCGTCACGGGCTAGAAAAGTAGAGCTTATGTCATAGTGTCCGCGGGTATAATTATAATTTACTCCGTTTGTGTTCATAAATACACTTTCTGTATTGGAGTATTTTGATACTGATTGTTCAAGGACTATTTTTGGATACTCATTTTTCACATCATCCATGAATTCTTGTATTCTATCAAACAACTTATTTTTATCTGGGGTAATAACTCCTGATATAAAATCTTCATTTTCTTCTTTTGGTGCAATAGCCTCTGCTTCATCAACCACAGAGGAATCTGCAGCAGAAATACAGTCACACACTGCGTTATCTATTGATTCTTTATCTAGTTTATTGACTGTAATAACTCCTTTTTTGCCATTTAGGAGAGCTTTCATTGTGATGGAACTATTAAATAGAGTTCTCATTAAACTGAATTCGCCACTATCAACGTTAAATTCATCAACTTTGCCTGATGAAACAAGGCATTGTGCATGCTCTGCTCCAGATTTTTTTAGCGCATCAAGTGCATATGTGGCAATCTCTTTATTAGTCTTCATATTTCTACCCCCTTATCTACCGCCTATACTAACTTTGCATTTTATTGCAGGTCCACCCATACCAACAGGCATTGGTTGCTTCTTACCACACATCCCGGAACATGTCCATAACATGTCGTCTGAAAGCATATCAACGGTTTTTAGCATTTCAAATGCAACTCCTGATATGGTGGTGTCACGAATAGCTCTACCAAGCTTACCATTTTTGATTTCATAACCCATGCAAACACCAAACATGAATTCACCTGTTGTATCAGCTTGACCGTTGTTTGTTTTAGTTAAGTAATATCCATCATCAATTGATGCAATCATATCTTCAAGTTTGTCTTTGCCAGGAAGAATTGCTGTATTGCGCATACGAATTAACGGTTCGTCTGAGAATAGATAAGCACGTGCATTTCCTTGAGGTTTCATTCCAAAATGCTGTGCCGACTCTCGATTGTTCATATATCCAGTAAGTATACCATCTTTTATTAAAACAGCATCTTCTGCTGGCGTTCCCTCATCATCAACATAAATGGGTAGGGGCGCTTGCTCGCCTAATGCTGTGTGGGCAAAGTCCACCATTGTAACTAATTGGCTTGCAACGGGTTTTCCTAAATTATGAACTGCCACTGAGCCGCCAAGGACTAGGTCAGCCTCCGCAGTATGTCCCACTGCTTCGTGAGCAAGGATGCCTGCAAGATCGGGATGCATTACAACATCCTTATATCCCGCGTCGCAGTATACACCTTCGGCTTTTTTCATAAGATCGGTATATATACTGTCAATATCTGCATGAAGGGATTCAGGCTTTTCAAACACTTCATCAAAATAACCAAAGCCTCCGAATGGCTTGTATAATTCCACAGGAGTGCCATCTTTGGCATTTGCAGTCAAAAATATGTATACAAAGCTACGAGGTAAAAGAGAATGAGAATCGAATCCGTCACTTACGGTAAGCAATTTTTCCATGCTATCACAACGTATAGCTATCGTACGACTTGCTAAATCTGAATACGTTTTGCTGATATATTCATCAATCTCTTTTGCAAAATTAATAAGTTGTTTTTGCTCGATATCTCTAACATCTTTCAAAAGTTCTTTTTTTCCAGTCCCGACAGTAGGAAGCATAGGTTTGTTTTTCTTGATTCTCGAATCCATGAAATTTGCATTTTCTTCTGCAGCAAGAATAACTTTTCTTATGTTCTCGTCGCTATATTCTGCACCAGAAGCAAAACCATACACTCCGCCTTTGTACATTCTTGCTGAAACGCCGCTTTCTTCTGAACGCAAGTTACTAACAATATTTCCATTGAGCATGGTTACAGCTCTATTTGTATTAACCTGTGCTCTTAGTTCGGTATGTTCCTTTAGTAAGGATTTAAAAGGTGAAACCCTATCTTGTATCACTATATTTTCCCTCCCACTTTATAAAATCTAAAATCAATTATATCATGATAGGAAAAAAATGTACAAATAGTACAGAAAAATATATTTCTACACTATAACATGGGAGTTTTGAGTTGTTCATAGGAAATGAGCTAATTAAAGAGGGCATCAAGCTATTGACTGAAATATTCTTTGTATACCAGCATGTGTCAAAACAAAATAAAACCTGTAACTGCTAATGTCAATTTAGTATGCTACGTTTGATTCAAGTGTGTCAAAACAAAAGAAAGCCTGTAACCATTACGATTACAGGCTTTCGTCTGGCAGGGGAGACAGGATTCGAACCCGCGACCCACGGTTTTGGAGACCGGTACTCTACCAGCTGAGCTACTCCCCTTTATCCGACGAAATCAAGTATACAATACTTAAGCTTGGAATGTCAATATCAATTAAGTATTTGTTTTATTATGTCTGAACAATTTATGTCAATTTCTCGCTATTTCTTAAGCTATACCTAGACATTACACTTTATGTCGTATTCACACGGTGCTCTCCTGCGCTATTTCAATTATACTAAACCTAAATCATAACTGTTAAGCTTGTATGCAGTTAGTCCGTAAATAGGAAGGCCTTGATTTAGGTAGCGCTCTTCGTATTCTGTTGTTATGTTGCCCTCCACCAGGGGGCTATTATGAAGGTCATATGTTATATCCTTCAATAGAAAACCTGCTAACTCAAATTGTTCAATTGAGAAATCAAAAAAATCCTGATTATCTGTTTTGAGGACAATAATACCATCATCTTTCAATAGTTTTTTATAGATCTCGAGATACCGTATATTGGTTAGTCTGCGCTTAGCATGTCTTTTTTTGGGCCAGGGGTCAGAAAAATTCAGAAAAATGCGCTCCAATTCACCATCGTCAAAGTAATCTAACAAATTCTCAGCGTCTGCATCTATTATAGCAAGGTTGGGTAATCCTTCTTCTGGAACCTTTTTAATGAGTATACCGAGAACAGCTGAATATCTTTCCATTGCAATATAATTTATGCTCTCATTACTTTTTGCATGGGTTGTAATAAACTGACCTTTACCTGAGCCAATTTCCATATATATCGAATTTGAGTTATTAAAATACTCCGACCATTTTCCTTTTAATTCGTCCGGTCTGTCTACATAACTTGGATTATTTCGCACAGGTTCCAAGGATTTTGGAACGTTTCTGAGCCTCAAAACTAATAACCTCCCTAAATTAACAACTACAAGCATTTGTTTAGCTTAGTGCAAATCCATTATACTTATTATGTTTCTGTTTGTAAATGATGTATTCTTATTCGAATTCCTATCGAGATGGCTATATATCTTTGTTATCACTGACCTTAAATGTAAGTAACAAATGCTTTTTGTGATATAAACATAATGAAATAAACTGTGCAATATGTGGTAGCAATCTCTCATGTACTACCACACACAGCACAGTCAAAAAGTAATATTTCAAATGCCTATTATATTGACGTTGATGTTAAGCGGTTTTTTGCTATAATTATATAGGCATTGAAGCTGGACTTATAATAGCATCATATTAGCGATAAATGAGAAGATGTGAAAGAGAAGAGAAGATAGCATTCAAAATATTCTGAGGAGGAAATACCAAAATGCAATACAAATTATTATCCGTAGATATTGACGGAACTCTTATCAACAATAAAAAGGAAGTTACCCCAAAAACGAAGGAGCGGATACATAAAGCCATTGAAAAGGGAGTTGTTTTTACCATTAGTAGTGGAAGACCAGTTCAAGGAGTGCAACTTATTACCGATCAATTAGAGTTGGATGTCCCTGTTATTACATATAATGGTGCCATGGTAATTACAGGTGAAAGTAGAAATATAATATACTCATGCAATATGAAGAAAGAGGATGCTTTGCAGATTGAAAGTCTTGGAAAGCAGAGGGATACATTAATTGCGATTTGGTCTGATAATAAGCTTTATGTAAACCATATGAATGAGCTTGCTATCAAATATAGCACCATTAGCGGAACAGAACCCGTGTTGTATACCGAAATTGAACAGTTAATAGAAAAAGGAATAAACAAAATTCTATGGTACGATGATGTTGAGAGAATTGAAGAATATGAGAGAGAGTTGAAAACTATTCTAAGCCCAACAGTTAATTTTCACACATCGCAGCCATTTTTTCTGGAATTTGTTGATATTAATGCTTCAAAAGCCATTGCATTAGAAAAGTTAGGAAGTCATTATGGTATTTGTAAAGAAGAGATGATTGCAATAGGTGACGGTTATAATGATTTGTCAATGATTGAATATGCTGGACTTGGTGTTGCAATGGAAAATGCTCCGCAAGAAATAAAACAGGCAGCTGATTTTGTTACGTTATCAAATGAGGATGATGGAGTAGCATATGTTATTGATAAATTTATCCTAAACGAATAGAATTAATTCGCTTCGAGAACATGTAGTTATGTGGAGATTGAAACTCCACTAGTAAAGGAATGCAATTAGTTTCGTCTTTCAACTTGATAAAGGAAGGTCAATAAATTCGTCTTTCCACTTGACAACGGATGGGGATTAATTACGTCTTTATTAATCGCCGCCCTATGGAGGTCAGCATCATATGAAGATATAGATAAAATAATTTGCATGATCTTGATTTCAAACTTGCAAAAATGTATAGTTATTATGTACAATAATCAGTATGATGGATAAGCTAAAAAAGGGCTTTATATTAAGAATAACATGTAAAGTTGAGAGTGTACGCATATGAATAATCTAATTAACCAAATGAAAGAAAAGTACTCTACATTTAGCAAAGGACATAAAGCCATTGCTACGTATATTATTAATAATTATGATAAAGCTGCATTTATGACAGCCGCCCGTTTAGGGGAAGAAGTAGGTGTCAGCGAATCCACTGTTGTGCGTTTCCCAGCAGAGCTGGGATTTGACGGATATCCAAAACTCCAAAGTGCATTACAAGAACTTATTAAGAGTAAACTAACATCAGTTCAAAGGCTTGAAGTTTCTTCAAACAGGATAGACAAGGACAATGTATTAAAGAGTGTCCTCCAGTCAGATGTGAGCAAAATAAAAATGACATTAGAAGAAATAGATGAGGACAATTTTAATTGTATAGTTGATGAAATTCTAAATGCAAAGAGTATTTATATTCTTGGAGTAAGAAGCTCTGCACCTTTAGCAAGCTTTCTTGGATTCTATTTCAATCTGATATTTAAAAATGTTAGATTAGTACATACTACCAGTGTTAGTGAAATGTTCGAGCAGATAATGAATGCAGAAAAAGGTGATGTAGTTATTGGTATCAGTTTTCCAAGGTACTCAAAAAGGACGACAAAGGCGATGCAGTTTGCACACAAACAGGGTGCTACAACTATTGCCATTACTGATAACGAAGCTTCGCCTCTTGCAAAAAGTTCCGATTATTCTCTTTTTGCAAGTAGCGATATGAATTCTTTTGTAGACTCACTTGTTGCACCATTGAGTGTAATTAATGCCATAATAGTGGCTATTTGCTTAAAACGGAAGCAGACAGTACAGGATACACTCGAAAAACTTGAGCACATATGGGACGAATATCAGGTTTATGAAAAAAATGATTTATAAGCTTGCTAATATGGTGATTTAATGAAAGATGTTGGTGTTATAGGAGCAGGTGCCGCCGGTTTAATTGCTGCTGGCAGAGCAGCAGAACGGGGGCACAATGTTTTTGTATTTGAAAAAAATAATATTGCGGGAAGAAAAATCCGCATAACAGGTAAGGGAAGATGCAATATCACTAATGCATGTGATGAAGATTACCTTATTCCGAATATACCTGGTAATGGTAAATTTTTATACTCATCCTTTAATACGTTCTCCAATAAAGATGTGATGAACTTTTTTATTAGCATGGGTCTTAAAATTAAGGTAGAACGAGGAGAACGAGTTTTCCCAGAATCAGATAGTGCAAAAGATGTAGTTGACGCTCTTATGAAATATGCTTCTATGCATAATGTTAAATTTTTCTTTAACAAAGCCGTTGAAGAAATAATTAGCAAAGATGGTCATATTACAGGTGTTAGATTATCTGATGGTACCATAAAAAAACTTGATGCAGTAATAATTGCCACAGGTGGCATATCCTATCCTGGTACTGGCTCCACAGGGGATGGACATAAAATGGCTAAAAGCCTTGGTCATACAATAACCGACTTGAAACCATCACTTGTTCCGATGATTACTAAAGAATCTTGGGTAAAAGATCTTCAGGGTTTGTCACTTAAAAATATTGCTATAAAAGTGTTAGACAAAAAGAAGAATGTTATATATTCGGATTTTGGAGAAATGATGTTTACGCATTTTGGTGTAACAGGTCCTGTAATTTTAAGTGCAAGCCGACATATACTGAAATACGAATACAAGAATGTCTTTCTTTCCATAGATTTAAAGCCAGCTTTATCTGAAGAAAAGCTTGATAATAGAATACAAAGGGATTTTAATAAGTATATTAGAAAGCAATATAAGAATTCTCTGACAGACTTGCTTCCTAACCTATTAATACCTGTTATTATTGACTTAAGTAATATCCCACCTGAAAAACCAGTTAACCAAATTACAAAAGATGAACGAAAGAGATTAGTTACTCTTCTTAAGAATTTGACTTGCNGAATAACGGGTTCTCGTTCTTTTGACGAGGCTATAGTAACAGCAGGCGGAGTATCGGTAAAACAGATAAACGCAATGACAATGGAATCAAAGCTAGTTAAAGGATTATATTTCGCTGGAGAAATAATTGACTTAGATGCATACACTGGAGGTTTTAATCTAACCATAGCGTTTTCAACTGGATATACTGCAGGGAATAGTGTTTAATGATGCAGCTTATAAAGCTATAACCCAGGTTTAGAATTTTATCGATTGGGAATAATAATTAGAAATTGTTTCTATCAAAAGCTTTTGCGATTTAACCTTATTATTTTGTTGTACAATTTGATATGGCAGGAGCACATACATAACTTGTAGTTAAATCAAGAGTAAATAGCATCGCAAAGCGCTAGCTAAATCTAAGTTATAAGCTGTGTGAAAGCATGAAGTTTAGTTGGGTTTTAATTTTTTTATCAATAATAATGTGTATTGTCTTAATTGGTGTACAGGTTTGTAGGGATTATCCAATCGGTTTAGAAATTCCTGAAGATCCTTATTTGGGTGAACCTTTATTGACTTTTCACTCCTTAATAGACCGTGGAAGCGTTACTCTTGATGTAATAGGCCAATATGAAACACATGGAGCCATGATCTTTAAAAATGGTGAAAGATATCTTCTAGTTGAGAAATTTCCAATAACAATAGAAGTAATGAGCGGGGATGTGCTTGAAGTATGGGTCATTAGAGAACTTAAGGGTACCTCTCTTATTATTAGGAATACAACCGATAACATTAAACTAAAATACGCTAGAACCTCCATACCGCTCGAAAAGGGACTGCATCGAGTTGCTAAAGTATTTGTCAAAGATTAACGATATCAAACCACTTACGAAACAGAAATCTAAACTCGTAGTTTCCGTTAAGCACAGTTATATTTCAAGTATATGGGGTGCGAACATTAACAATATTTCTATAATAATTTATTATTAGATTGTATTTTGCTTGTATTACTTCATTGGGTTTAATATAATAAATTATGTTAATAAAAAGTAAACATGTTAGTGCATTGTTTTCCTATATCAGTGTTGGGGGATTATTATGAATGATTATAATTTGAAGTATGGAAGCAGGGATGTTGTTAAAGCTGCCATATATATGGCTCTATCAGAGAATAGAGACGAGGAGAAAATATTGAAGCATCAATACCACGAAAACGGCATAAAATGTTGCGCAGTTGATTTTGGTGGTGATTATATAAGCTCAATAACTAAAATAATCGAAAGAGCTGTGGTTGCAGCAAAACGTGAAGAAGTTATATTTGAAAACCATGCTGAGCAAGGTGCGGTTGCAGGGGCAACTCGTGAAGCCTTAAATCAAATTTCCAGCAAAGCTATCGGACTTAATATTGGCGGAAAGATTGGTGTGGCAAGATATAACGACCATGTAGCAGTTAGTATTTTCTTTGGTGTAGGTCTTTTGCACCTAAATGAAATAGCCATAGGTGTAGGTCACAGAGTGGTATAACTTAAATATATAAAAGCATGGAGGAGATTCTTTGAGAAATATACAAATCGCAATAGATGGTCCTTCGGGGGCAGGAAAAAGCACAATGGCAAAAATAATCGCTAAAGAATTAGGTATCCTNTACCTTGACACAGGTGCGATGTATCGTGCGGTAGCTTTAAAAGCAATATGGTCAGGTATTGATACAAAGAATACTGAAGCTTTATCTGAAATGGTGAAAAATATAGATCTTAACATTNTATATGAAGATGGAATTCAGAAAGTTATCCTTGATGGAAAGGATGTCACTGAAGACATACGTACTCCAAAGGTGACGGTAGGTTCCTCCGATGTAGCAGTTATTCCAGCTGTAAGAGAGAAAATGGTAGAATTGCAACGCGAGATAGCACAAGAAAGAAGCGTTATAATGGATGGACGTGATATCGGAACAAAAGTACTACCAGATGCTGATGTAAAAATATTTCTTACAGCTTCGGTTGAGGATAGGACAAGAAGAAGATATGACGAGCTTAAAGAAAAAGGCACATTGAAACAGACCTTTGAAGAATTAAAAGAAGAAATGACATATCGAGACAAAAATGATAGCAGTCGAGCACATTCGCCCCTAAAAAAAGCAGAGGATGCAATCTTACTTGATACAACAGGTTTTTCGGTGGAGGACTCTGTAAAGACTATTCTTGATATTGTTAAGTCGAGGATATAAAAGTATGATGTATAGATTTGTAGCTTTCATAGCTAGGATTTTCTTTTTGCTGTTTTATAGGGTGGAATATAAGGGGCTGGAAAACATTCCGAAATCAGGGGCGTTAATAGTAACATGTAATCATATTAGTTTACTTGATATGTTTTTATTTGCTAGTAGGATGCCAAGAAAGATTCATTTCATGGCTAAAAAAGAACTGTTCAGTATACCTATAATAAACATCATCATAAAATCACTGGGAGCGTATCCAGTTAATAGAGGGCATGGCGACCGTAATGCTGGGAAAGTTACTTTGCAGTTGTTGAGTGAAGATAAGGCAGTGGGTATTTTTCCTGAGGGAACCAGGCGTAAAAAGAATCAAAAGAGAATTAGACCTAAAGTAGGAGCTGCTTTGTTTGCACTACAATCAGGAGCACATATTCTTCCTGTTGGCATATTTGGTAGTTATAGAATATTCTCAAAATTAAAAGTTGTATATGGTAAGCCATACATAATAGATTTTCCTGATGGCGAAAAGGCCACAAAAGAAGATATGCAAAAAATGGTTGACGATTTAATGGAAATAATATATTCACTTGATGAGGACTAAATAAGGTAAGATATACAAAACTATGGAGGCTTTAGTATATGGCTAATATTATCATAGCAAAATCTGCAGGATTTTGTTTCGGTGTTGACAATGCTGTTAAGTTAGCATTTGAGGCATTAGAGCATTCTCCAAATAGCACATGTACCTTTGGAGAATTAATTCACAATAGACAAGTATCAGAAAGGCTCAAAAAAAAGGGTGCCAAAGTAGTTTTGAACACGGATGAACTAAATAGTGACGATCATGTTGTTATAAGAGCCCATGGAATCGGGGAAGCTGTATATAAGGAGATTAACAACAAGAATGCTACCATACACGATGCAACTTGCCCGTATGTAAAACGAATACATAAGCTTGTGAATGAAAAGCATGCTGACGGATGTATGATTATTTTGGTTGGCGACAAGAACCACCCCGAGGTTATTGGAATTAATGGATGGTGTGATAATAATGCATTCATTGTTCTAACCGAAGAAGATGTTAATAATCTACCTTATTCCTCAGATTGTGTATGTGTTTTTTCACAAACAACTATGAAACCTGAAAAGTATGAAGAGATTTACAAAATTATTAAGAAAAAGTTTGCAAACGCGATAAAATTTGATACAATATGTAATGCAACTGAAAAACGACAACGGGAGGCAAAAGATATATCTAGTGTCGTTGATATGATGATTGTTATTGGGGGCAAAAATAGCTCCAATACACAAAAGTTATATGAAATATGTTCTGAAAACTGCCCGTTGACTTTTAAAATCGAAACCGTGGCGGAGCTACCACCATTGGATATAAAGAATATTAACACTATAGGGATTACCGCAGGGGCTTCTACTCCAGACTGGGTAATCAAGGAGGTTATTGAAACAATGGAAGAGANTATGAACAAACAGGAGAATGAAATGTCTTTTAAAGAGGCATTCGAAGAATCTGAAGTAAACAGCTTAAGAGCTGGTGAGGTTGTTAACGGTCGTATAATTGGTTATAATACCAGCGAAGTTTTTGTTGACCTCGGTTACAAGGCAGATGGAGTTATTTCGATGGAAGAATTTCTCGAAGACCCTGATTTTGACCCTGTGACAGACTTAAAGGAAGGAGAAGAAATCCTTGTTTATATTATTAAGATAAACGATGGTGAAGGCAATGTATCTCTTTCCAAAAAGAGAGTGGATTCAATTCGTGGTATGGAAGAAATTGAAGAAGCTTTTAACGAAAAGAAACCACTTGAAGCTGTCGTAAGAGAGGTTGTTAAGGGTGGCGTGGTAGCAAGTTATAAAGGCATAAGAGTATTTATTCCCGCATCACAGGTTTCAGATCATTATGTTAAAGATTTAAATGAGTTCTTAAAGAAAAAAGTTAAGTTTGAAGTTATAGAGATGTCTAAAAATAAGCGCCGCGTTGTAGGTTCTTGCAGAAACGTTATAGAAAAAGAAAAATCCGAGAAAATGGATGAATTTTGGAGTAATGTTGAAGTAGATAAAGAATATACAGGTAAAGTCAAGAGTCTGACCAATTTTGGTGCATTCGTTGATCTTGGTGCTGTAGACGGTCTAATTCATATATCTGAATTGTCTTGGAAAAAGATAAATAAGCCATCTGAAGTAGTTAAAGTAGGCCAAGAAGTTACAGTTAAAATTTTAGGATTTGATAAAGAAAAACAAAAAGTATCACTTGGCTATAGAAAAGCTGAAGACAACCCATGGTTCAACGTTGAACAAAAGTATTCAGTAGGGGATATTGTAGAAGGTAGAATTGTACGCCTGGTTCCCTTCGGTGCATTTGTTGAATTGGAAGAGGGTGTTGAAGGTTTAGTACACATTTCTCAAATTTCCAATGTACGTTTAGGAAAACCAGAGGAAGTTCTAAATGTTGATCAGATAGTTAAAATGAAGGTTTTAGAAGTCAATCCTGAGTTGAGAAAAATCAGCTTGAGTATTCGCGAAGTTGAACCTATTGATCCACAAACCAGCGAAGAAAGTGNTCCGGAAGTTGTTGACAAGGACGAGGTTCCTACTGCACATGTTGAAGAGCTGAACAACACTATTGGCGATCTTTTAAAAGAAGAGTAGATTTTTAATAATAATAGAATTTGATACATGTATTAACAAGACCGGTATTTTCGGTCTTGTTTGATATATGTGAAAATTGGAATAGTTATACAATTACTGCTAATAGGGTAATGTAGTCTAAAAAAAGGAAATTCAGAGTAAATAACCCAAATCAATTCGATGTATTTATTAAGTAGGAGATGCCAATGAATGATTATGAGGATTTCAAAAAGGCTTTCTATAAGCATTCAAGTATCGATTTAAATCTTTATAAAGAAAAACAGATGAAACGTCGTCTTACATCTCTGGTTGAAAGAAATGGGTTTACCAGTTTTATGGGTTTTTTTCTTGCTTCCTTGAAAGATAAAGAGCTGTATCAGACATTTATTAATTATTTAACTATAAATGTCTCCGAGTTCTATAGGAACCCAAGTCAGTGGGAAGTATTTGAAAATATTATTATCCCATCTATTATCGAGAAAAAGGGCTCCATTGAGAATATTAAAATTTGGAGTTCAGCCTGTTCTACTGGGGATGAGCCTTATACTGTTGTAATGATTTTGAGCAAATATTTTCCTTTGTCGAAAATTAAAATTATTGCTTCTGACATTGATATGTCAGCCATAGAAAAAGCATTACAGGGTCTATATTCAATACGAAGCATCAAAGAGTTACCAAAAGAATTTCTAGATAAATATTTTACCCGTATAACAGATGAAACCGTTAAAATTTCGGATGACATTATCAATTGTGTTGAATTTAGGCAGTTGAACCTTCTTGAAGATACATATCCTCAAGGTATGGATTTAATTGTATGTCGTAATGTTCTAATTTATTTTACTGAGGAAGCAAAGATACAGATATATGATAATTTTAACCGAGCACTTGTTGATGATGGGATTCTGTTTTTAGGCAGTACAGAGCAAATTATTGGAGCTCAACAGCATGGCTTTAAGTCTATACAGACATTTTTTTATCAGAAAACACAAAACATCTGATTATATGGAGAGATTTTAAATGGTTGAACTTAAAGATATGACCAGAGAAGAACTGTTAACGGTAATTGAAATTAAAGATCAAATTATCGCTGATCTAAAAAACGAAATAACAAGCTATCAAGAACTTATCAAAGAAATACTCGAGAAAAAAGATTAGTGTTCTTAAGCCCCATAGTTATTAACTTGGGGCATATGTTTCATTTTTTATACAATGGGGGCAAGAAGCATTATTTCCTCATTGTTGTTGTAAATTGTGTTAAACTGAGAAATAGGCAAGGGATTTCTGCCTATGCCTGCTTCTATTGTATATCCAGGTCTTGCAAAATCCTGAATAAACCAATCCTTATAACCTGCAAAGGCTGCCTCATAAGGCGTTTCAGATAATTCATATCCACTTGCACGAGAGAACATCTCCCCGATTTCTCTAGCACCTGGTATTTGTATATTTTTATAGAGCCAGAAAATAACTTGACCTTGGGTATGATATGAAATAACTAATCTAAAGTTATGTTGCCTTGTGAAATTCGCCATAGCCTGAGTTTCGGGTTCTGATAAGGGTNCAGGGCCTCCGTAACGGGTAGGACCAGGTCCGAATATTCCAAGGGATTCTTCCTGTGCTTTTGCCTCTTCCCAACTTGCAGGATAATTTCTATTAAGATCAGTTCCTCTAATATTCGCCTGCCAAACTTGCGAGAATGGAAGGCCTGTATTATTCCATTGAATAAGTTGATCATAATATGGGTTATTTTCTTGTAACCCTTCTAACACAAGATCTACACCGTCTGGATTAACCATGGGGATTATATAGATACTGCTCCTATTCCATATTTCTCTGACATTGTACCCACGAATAGAATAGCCTAATGAGTAGGCATTACAGAAGTTTTCAATAAATTTCATCAAAAGAGGGGTTGTGATCCATTCAAGTGCATGATGAGCTCCGTTGTAGTGAACTTCGTTAGGTCCTTCTCCTAACCTTATATAATATAGGTTTTTACCAAGGACACTTTTCCCTGCAACTCCGGTTTCAATAAAAGGGTACCTTGCTTCAAGACCATCAATATCCATTTCAAGAATACTATACGTGTAATCAATATCAGTAAATACTATATCAATACCATACGGTACTGTAATTATCTGTCCAACTCTCAGGTATATCGGGTTTACGCCGGGATTTGCAGTTAGTATAGCATTAACAGTTGTATAATACTTTTGTGCAATATTGTATAGAGTATCTCCCGGACGGATTGCATATGTATCATATCCTCGAAGAAAGCTTTGAAAATAGCTCCATGTAATGGGACCAACTATTCCGTCGGGCGTTAGGTTGTTGTCTCTTTGAAACGCCCTTACAGCGTTTTGGGTTTGCTGACCAAATATTCCATCCACAGCACCAGGATTATAACCAATTCTTAATAAAAGGCTTTGTATTAGTTTTACATACGGGCCTTGCGAACCAAGTCTTAAAGTTTCCATTAAATCACCACATTTAAATTATTTCAATAACATCATATTATCCGAACCTAAAATCGTTACATGTGTTTTACAGATATACTATTTACTACTTATATAAAAATACTTCTTTCTATAATGTATTAAATAGTCTTATGTACACCTTCTGTTCTTTTTCACCATATTATCTAAATGTAAAATTGAAATCGGGTTTTCAACTAAGTTTTAGAACTTTAGTCACTATATATTTACTTGCCAATGTGTTAAAATATGAATCAATTATTGCTATATGTTGAAAATCTACATTAAGCAGTTCTGATGGTAATAGTATAGATAGTTTTATATATTACCAGATCCAGGGGGGGTATATACATGAAAAAGGTTATCTTAGTACCTGATTCTTTTAAAGGTACTATGAGCTCTATGCAAATATGCAATATTATGGAGGAGCAGATCAAAAAGTATTTTCCTAAATCACAAACAGTAAAAATACCTATTGCAGATGGTGGAGAAGGCTCGGTTGAATCACTTGTTAGAGCTGTCGGTGGTAAATTGGTAGATATTAAAGTTAAGGGACCTTACTTTGAAAACATTGATTCTTTCTACGGAATACTATCAGATGGTGAGACAGCAGTTATTGAGATGGCAGCGGCTGCAGGGCTTCCTATTGTTGGGGAAAGGAAAAACCCTTCGAAAACAACTACCTATGGTGTTGGAGAGCTAATTCGGCATGCTATTTTGAATGGTTGCAAAAATATTATCATTGGTCTTGGGGGTAGTTGTACAAATGATGGTGGGGCAGGGATGGCTGCAGCCATTGGTGTAAAGCTTATTAATAATGATGGAAAAGAGTTTGTTCCTGTCGGTGGTACTTTATCTCAGATTGAAAAAATTGATCTATCAGATGCCTTAGATTTATCTAAAATAAATATTACAGCTATGTGTGATGTTGATAATCCGCTGTGTGGCGAACATGGAGCAGCCAGAGTTTTTGGACCACAAAAGGGCGCCGATGAGGATATGATTAAACTACTTGATCAAAACTTGTGGCACTATGCAAGTATTATAAAATCCCAATTAAATAGAGATATATTTGACTTGCCAGGAGCAGGTGCCGCAGGGGGTTTAGGTGCAGGAGTTGCAGCTTTTCTTAACGCAGAGCTAAAGCGAGGGATAGATGTTATTCTTGATATAACAGGATTTAATGAACTTTTACATGATGCGGATATTGTTTTTACAGGCGAAGGCATGATAGATGGTCAAAGCCTGCGGGGCAAGGTAGTCCATGGTGTTGCAGTAAGGGCTAAAAAACAAGGTGTTCCAGTTATAGCTGTAGTTGGCGATATCGGTGATGATATTGAAGGGATTTATGATGCAGGAGTTAGTGCAATAGTAAGTATTAACAGAGTTGCTGTACCATTTGAGGATGCAAAGTTAAGAAGTGAAAGTGATCTTGCACTAACAATGGATACAATAATGAGGCTACTTACTATTTAATTATTTTACCAGGTACTTGAGTTTTATATAAAACTAACAAAAAGTTTCTAACTAAATTTTAATACGAATAAAGGAATGAGTGAATTTAATTGCTGAAAAACAACAACGAAATAGATATGTGTAACGGCCCATTATTTGGGAAGATGATAACATATACAATTCCCTTGATATTAACGGGTATCCTGCAGTTGTTATACAATGCTGCAGATGTAATAGTGGTTGGACGTTACTCAGGTAGTACAGCTCTTGCTGCTGTGGGATCGACGGGTGCACTAACAAATTTGATAATTAGCTTGTTCATGGGATTATCTGTTGGTACAAGCGTAGCTGTATCTCAGTACTATGGTGCCAGAGACTGGAAAAGCGTTGAGGAGGTCGTACATACTTCCATAGCAATAAGTGTTATTAGTGGTATTGCAGTAAGTATATTTGGGCTTTTGATGGCTAAAAAACTCCTTATTGCAATGGATTCCCCAAGTGATGTTATTGATCAGGCAACATTGTATTTACGTATATACTTTTTGGGAATGCCTGCGTCTATGCTGTTTAACTTTGGTAGCGCTATTTTAAGGGCTGTTGGTGATACAAAAAGGCCACTTATTTTCCTGACTATATCGGGTTTTGTAAATGTTATTCTCAATTTATTCTTTGTTATAACATTCAATATGGGAGTTGCAGGGGTAGCTATAGCGACTGTTATCTCTCAGATTATTTCTGCTATTTTCGTTACACTATGTCTCATGCGCTTTAACGGCCCATGCAGACTTATATTTAAAGAGATTAAAATACATAGAGATAAGCTTTGGCAGTTGGTGAAGATTGGCCTACCTGCAGGGGTGCAAGGGTCAATATTCTCTCTTTCAAATGTATTGGTTCAGTCTTCTGTTAATTCATTTGGTTCAGATGTTATGGCTGGAAATTCAGCAGCTGTTAATCTTGAAGGATTCATATATGTTTCAATGAATTCCTTTTATCAGGCTGCATTAACATTTACAGGTCAAAATGTTGGTGCCAAAAAATACGAGCGTATCAACAAAATACTTGGAATAAGTCTGTTAACAGTTTTTGTGACGGGATTAGGATTGTGTATGATATTGAGAGCTTTTGGAGAATCACTCTTAGGTATATATTCACCTGACAACGAAAAAGTTATAGCTTATGGGATGTTAAGGATTAATATCATAACTGCTACCTATTATTTTTGTGGTATGATGGATGTAATGGTTGGTATGATGAGAGGTATGGGTAAATCATTTATGCCAATGCTAATGTCTATTATTGGGATATGTGGTATCAGGATTGCATGGGTATTACTTGTATTTCCACAGCATCGGGATCTGCAAACTCTGTATATATCGTACCCAATTTCCTGGATTTTCACATTCTTTATACACTTTATTTCTTTCTGGATCGCAAAGAAAAGGCTTGTAGCTAAAGAAGGTGAGTTGGAAGTACAGCCAGTATAATGATACCTAAACCTATATGTGTACATAGTGCGATAAGTTGTCATAATAGAAAAGAAGGTTAACATATGCAAATATTAGTTGATGCTGATGCCTGTCCAGTTAAGCAAATAATAGTCCGGTTGGCGAAAAAGCATAATATTCCTGTAACAATGCTCATTGATACGTCCCACGAACTTAGCGATGGTTACAGCACCGTCATCACCGTGGATAAGCAGGCTGACAGTGTGGATTATGCACTGATGAACTTGCTAACTTGTGAGGATATTGTGGTGACGCAAGATTTTGGTTTAGCTGCTATGGTCATTGGCAAAGGTGCTAAAGCCATCAACCAAAACGGGCTGATCTTTACCGAGGAAAATATTGATAGGCTGCTGTTTGAGCGACATATCGGACAAAAGGTACGCCGAAGCGGTGGACGTACAAAAGGTCCAGCCAAACGAACAAAGGATGATGATGCCCGATTTGAGGCAGCGTTTGAGAGTTTACTGCAGAGTAATGAATAATTGTAGCTTACTTGCTTCAATTTAGTTTATTTCTGTGGTTTTATAATAGGGCAATGCAACCGTTTCATAAGAGAAAAAGAATAATAGAGTAATTTTGTAACATCACAAGATTTTTGACGGTATAAATGATTAAAAGTAAATTATTATCTACTACAGTGTAGAAGTTATACTTTTGTGATAAAATAAATATACAATCAATCATATAATTAATTACATAATGTTTAAAGTCAGAGAGCTTGTTTATTTTGGCAGTAGCAGGGTATTAAGAAAATAGCTCAAACGAGTATTTTCTTACAAGTAGGACTGCTGATACTTTTGTGTTCCTATTTTATAAACAAATACAAAGGGAGGGATTTTATGTTTCCGAAGAACATGTCCGAAGCATGGAAAACCACATTAATAATTCTTTCAATTGTAATCCCAGTTATTGCAGTACTAATAATATTGTTAGTGTGGTATAAACGCACTAATGATAAGGCTACAGAGAATTAATTAAGAATTATAGAAGGTAGAAATATGTTTAGTGAATTCTCCAGGACTGAGCTTTTAATTGGCGAGGATGCTTTGCAAAAACTTAAGAAATGTAAAGTAGCTATCTACGGTGTGGGCGGAGTTGGATCTTTTGTGGTTGAAGGGCTTGTCAGATCTGGTGTTGGTAAGTTTGTGCTTATCGACAATGATGTAGTAGACATTACAAATATTAACCGCCAACTTCATGCTACTAGTAAAACTATAGGCAGAGTTAAAGTTGAAGTTATGCGTGATAGGATCCTTGAAATAAATCCAAGCGCAGAAGTTGAAGCAATAAGAAAGTTTTATTTACCGGGATGCGCTATGGATACTATTCAAGGAAACGAGGATTATATCGTTGATGCAATTGACACTGTTACTGCAAAAATTGATTTAATCGTTAATGCAAAAAAGCTTGGAATACCTGTTATTAGTGCTATGGGTGCTGGAAATAAACTTGATCCTACCCAGTTTGAAGTTTGCGATATATATAAAACTTCTGTTTGCCCTCTTGCAAAAGTTATGAGAAGAGAGCTAAGAAAACGAGATGTCACCTCACTAAAAGTTGTGTATTCAAAAGAGCAACCCATAAAGCCCAACGATCCAGGTAGAAGTGATTGTATCAAAACTGACAAAACTATTGATAGCTCATATGATGAAAGCAGCTATGATACAGCATTTGCCTGTTCAGATGAATCGAAAAGCAGAGGTGTCAAGCGTCAAACACCCGGAAGCATATCTTTTGTACCATCCGTTGCAGGTCTTATAATAGCAGGGGAAGTTGTTAAAGATTTGATAAAATAACAATATATTATTATCATTTTTTAACATTTCATTTAATTTTCTTAATGTATATGTTTTATTTTAATTTATTATTATATAATGGAATTACTGAGGACGAATTCCATATTATTTTATTGTCCGATTGAAAAGCACGATGTGTTATGCTCATATACAAATGCTTTTAATTAGTAACTTATAATTATTTTATTTTTTTATTTGGAAGGTGGAAGGGCTTTGAATGAAGCATTAGAATCATATAAAAAGCAAATAAACAAAAAAAAGGCAGCAGTTCTAGGGTTTGGCATAAGTAATAGACCGCTATCAAAAACTCTTGCAAAATGGGGAGCAGACGTAACTGTTTTCGATAAGAAAAATGAAGAGGATTTTCCCTCCCTTACAGAGTATAAAAATAACGGTATAAAATTTTCTCTTGGTCAAGGATATTTAGATAATCTTCATGGTTATGATATAATTTTTCGCTCTCCAGGTATGAGGTTTGATATTCCCGAAATACAGAGAGAATTAGCAAATGGTGCTAAGCTGTCATCTGAAATTGAAGTTTTTATGGAAGTTTGTCCTGGTACTATTTATGGCGTTACTGGAAGTGATGGTAAGACCACAACAACTACATTAATATATGAAATGTTAAAAGAAGAAGGTTATAATTGTTATTTGGGTGGGAATATAGGAACGCCTCTAGTCGATAAAGTTGAAGATATTAAAAGTTGCGATAGGGTAGTCCTTGAGTTGTCGAGTTTTCAGCTCCTTACAATGAAAAACAGCCCCCATATAGCTGTTATTACAAATCTTTCTCCTAACCATCTTGACATACATAAATCCATGGAAGAATATATTGATGCTAAAAAGAATATTTACAAATATCAAATAAATAGTGGGAGAACTATACTAAATTACGATAACCCAATAACAAGAAGTTTTATACCTGAAATAAACGGGAAATTAGCACTGTTTAGCATTTTGCAGGAGTGCGAAACCGGAGCATATTTATATCAAAATCGTATTTTTTACAGAGAAAATAAAGTTGAAAAAGGAATTATGCCTATTGGCCAGATAAAACTACCGGGTATGCACAATGTTGAGAATATGCTTGCAGCAATATCGGCTGTAATACCAGAAGTAAGTATTAAATCCATTGTAAGTGTAGCAAAAAACTTTTCAGGAGTGGAACATAGAAACGAATTTGTACGTAGTATTAACGGAGTATCATTCTACAATGATTCTATTGGTTCTAGTCCTACCCGTACTACAGCCACAATAAAGGCATTTAATAATAAAGTGATCTTAATTGCAGGAGGTTATGACAAAAATCTCTGTTATGATAATCTTGGGGAAATAATCTATAATCATGTTAAAGCTATGGTACTCTTAGGGGATACTGCAGAAAAAATAGAGCAATCTTATAAGAAATATTTAGGAAGGTCACATAATTCAACCATTCCAGTGATAAAAGCTAAAGATATGGAGGATGCAGTGAAAAAAGCATACAACCTTGCAGAAAGTGGTGATTGTGTTGTTTTATCCCCTGCCAGTGCAAGTTTTGACTTGTATTCTAATTTTATGGAAAGAGGTAATCATTTTAAGGAAATAGTCAGTGGATTATAATAAAGTATTCGGGGGTTAGATTATGGAAAACAAATCTATTATGCAAAGTATTACCGCTAATATTGAGAAAGTTATGGTGGGGCAGAGTGGAGCTGCGAAGTTAATGGTAATTTGTATGGCAGCGGGCGGACATGTACTAATTGAGGATGTACCCGGTATAGGTAAAACCACATTAGCGCATGCTCTTGCAAGATCTATTGGTGTATCCTTCAATAGAATTCAATTCACCCCTGATATACTGCCCTCTGATATAACAGGCTTTTCCATGTATAACCCGAAAACATGCGAGTTTGAGTACCGGCAGGGTAGTATCATGAGCAATATTGTTCTGGCGGATGAAATCAATCGTACTTCTCCAAAAACTCAAGCCAGTATGTTAGAGGTTATGGAAGAGAGGCATGTTACAGTTGATGGAGTTTCCTATGATGTGCCCGATCCTTTCATGGTAATAGCTACCCAAAATCCTGTAGAATATATGGGTACATACCCTCTTCCAGAAGCACAGCTTGACAGGTTTCTAATGAAGATTACAATGGGATATCCGAGCAAAGATCATGAAATTGATATTCTATTCCGATTCCAAAAAGAAAGTCCAATGCGCAAGCTCCAGCCCGTTGTTGATGGAAAAGAAATATCACAGTTGCGCTCCCAGGTAAAAAATGTTCATGTTGAAAGAGCAATAGGCGACTATATTGTTGAGATTGTGCAAAGTACTAGGAGAGAGGAAAATGTACTTTTAGGATGTAGCCCAAGAGCTTCAATATACTTAATGCGTGCATCTCAAGCACTTGCTCTTTACATGGGGCGGGATTATGTTATACCTGACGATGTTAAAAGCCTGGTGATACCTGTTTTAGCACATCGAATGGTTCTAAGACAGGAAGCTCGAATAAGAAAGATAACTTGTGAAAACGTACTTACTGATTTGTTGATGAACATCAAAGTTCCCACTTAAGTCAAATAAGGGGAAACCTTATGAAGAGAAGCAGAATTAACTATCTAATAATATTAATATTATCCTTTGTCTATATATTATTTGATGGAGGATTCCTTCCATATACTCTTTTTTATATTGTTTTATTACTTCCAGTAGCATCTATCATTTATATTATTATAGTTTATAACACGTTTAGGTATGTTGAGAAGCTTAATAAACGTGAATATAAAAAGGGTGAAATGCTGGACTATACGTTAAGAATCGAAAACAGCACTCCGCTATTCATTACATATTTTACTGTTTATATGCATATGGAAGGTCAAATGCTGATAAAGGGAATGAAAAATGAACACCTGATACTTAAACCATTTAGTAAACAGGAGTTTAGTTTCAATGTTCCAATTTTATACCGTGGAAAATATAAAGTTGGGATATCCCATATTGAAATACGTGATTTTCTAAACCTTATTTCAGTTAAATACTTGCCAGGCGAAACCAAGCTAATACGCGTTTATCCTCGAATTTTACCAATGGAGCAACATAATATTCAGTATGTAAGAGTAGCAGAAAATGAGTACTTGTCTCACAATAAGGAAACTGGTCATTCAGAAGTAAGAGATATTAGAGAGTATATGTACGGAGATAGCCTTAAAAAGATACACTGGAAGCTATCTTCAAAATACAATAAATGGCTAATAAAAGAAACCACAGCATCATCTGAAAAAGAGTTATGGATTTTACTTAATCTTGCACAGCTATATGGAGAAGCAGAAAGTGTTCTAAAAGTTGAGGATATGACTATTGAAACTATTATTTCAGTTGCCAGAGTACTATTAGGTTTAGAAATCACCATAAAGCTTTGTTTTTATAGATCTGAGCAAGTATGTCTTACAATCTCTGATATGAATGGGTTTCTCCAGCTTTATGAATTATTGGCCTTTATACCTTTTGATCAAGCAGTGCCCTTTGAAGATGTTATGGGTTACTTTAATGAAACTATGCCAGAAAGACAAAGCGTTATGCTCTTTTCACCCATTATTGATGGTGAACAAATCGATGGCTTAAACAAGATGGCTAATAGCGGCCATGATCTATCGGTATTTTATTGTGACGTAGCAGATGGAGAAATGAAAAAAGAGTTTATTAGAGTTTTGGAAAAAGAACTACCGGAGCTAGGAATAAAAGCTGTTAAAATGCTTGAAGTGCTTGGAGATACTGAAGAAGACATAGATGATGATAAATTTTCTGCATTATAAGGAGTAATCCCATGAAAAAACGATATATTGATTATTTAATTCTATCGTTTGTTGGAATACTATATACTTTTTCTGTCATTAAAGCGACGCTTATAACCATGCGTATACCTATCGAAGGTTGGCATATGCTTCTTTTTGCGACGGGTGCAATTCTTTTCTATTATCTTGTTTATACCAAAGCTGGTAGGATTGTTTTTTTATGCTCCTGTGCGGTAGCTATTGGTTATACTGTATACAAAGTCTTGATAAACGGTATAACAAATATTTCTATGACTTTAGCTCCTTTGAGTCGGTTAATCTATGTTGCAATACAGGTGGGTACAGGTTACTATGATGAGACAATATCTGATTTATCACTTATGATTTGTATAAGTGTTTTTTCGCTTTTTGTAGCTTTCCCTGTTTACTATTTTTTAGTTAAGAAGTTTAGTTTTTATTTTTTGATTACTCCAGGAGTTGCTTTTTTCATGATTGTCTATGGAATTAATAGGCAAGTGGATAAGCTTTCTTTCTATATTTTTATTACTGTAGCCATTGTTTCTTATATAAGACATATATTTTTATCATCATTAAGTAAAAAGCAAGATTCAGAACAAGCTTCAAGAGTAAGCATGTTTATTTATTTTGTACCCATTGCACTACTTGTTGTATTATTTTCGGCTACGATTCCGGTAAAAGATTACCCGATAGAATGGCCATGGCTTGATGAAAAAATAAATAAAGTGTGGTGGGATTTAAAGGAGCGGTATACAGTTGATAGATATGATGAATTTTCATTGGCAAAAACAGGTTTTGGTGATCCTTCGCGCTTAGGTGGACCTGTACATGCTGATAATACATCCATTTTGTTGGTTACGGCGCCAACGCGTGTGTATTTACGAGGCGCTGTTTATGATGAATATACAGGTTCTGGTTGGGTGCTAACCGACAAATCTCAAGAGGATTATTTTGAAGATAGGGTTTATGATCAAAGGGAGTTTACATATGGCTGGAAAGCAGCGGCAGTAGAATTAGGTATTTATAACCTGGATGAGTTTGAAGAGTATTTGTTAGATACTAACAAGATACACAATGAAAATGTAGATCAGGAAGAATATATTGCATTCTTAAGGAATCAAACCAAACCCGGTGTTTTGGCGTTATTATTCCCTGAAAAAGAAATTACAGTACAGCATTTAAATATTAGAACAATGTCACTTTTTACACCCTTAAAAATGTTTTTGCCAATAAAAGGCCTCTATTCTGAAGCTTATAGGTTAAATGAGGATAGTGAAGGAATCTTCAGGGCAGATAAGAGACTTCGCAAAGACAGTAAATATTATTTTAATTATCTTCAACCTGCTTATGGAATGAAGGCGATGGAGAAATTTCTCCGCCTCAGTGAAGAAGGGATATACGATAGGTTTAATAATAAGATTAACCTACTAATTGAAAAGGTTGAACAAGAGGATGATGGATACAAACTAAAACAGGCATTATTGAATGTTGTTAATACATATGAGATGCTTGGGAATCGAAGAGATGAAATATATCAGTTATATACAAATATCCCTGAACAAATTCCTGAAAGAGTTGTGGAACTTGCAAAGGAGATTACCGCCTCACACAGTTCAACATATGATAAGGTAAAAAGTCTTGAAGATTACTTAAGGAAGAACTATGAGTATAATCTGTATACTAACTATCCACCCGAGGAGCAGGACTTTGTGGATTACTTCTTGTTTGATGGAAAAGAAGGGTATTGCTCATATTTTGCAAGCTCCCTTTGTGTAATGACAAGAGCGGTGGGTATACCATCAAGATATGTAGAAGGTTTCATATTACCGAAAGAAAAAGATAGATATAGCCGCTACCTTGTGACTAACCAGAATGCGCATGCATGGGCAGAAGTATATCTTGAAGGTATTGGTTGGATTACTTTTGAAGCAACCCCGCCAATGGCAGG
>JGI24709J26583_10000378_pt1 | contig 37447 bp, 40 predicted proteins | sample BioPla2DNA1_FD_26583 | JGI IMG/M metagenome (IMG submission 26583) | reverse complement strand
TATAAAGCATAGCTTCCGTAATATTTAAGGAAATGCCGTCAATTACAGTAACATCTATTAGTTTCTCTCCGGCGTGTACCGAATCATCATCAAACAAATCCGACGAGGTCTTGTAAACAAGACGTATCGTTACTTTTCCATTTCTTTTGGCTGTAATAACACCTGTATTGGGGTTTACCTGAGCAATATTTGAACCTCCGGCTTGAACATAATATACTTCAAATATATCAAAACTNGGAATATTAGAATTCTCAACTATATCGTATGTGTCGCCTACCGTCATAATTATACTCTCGGCTCCCATATATATAGGTACAATTATCTTCATATATGCGTAAGGAGCATTTGTATTATAATTATATCTTTCATTGGCATAAGCATATATTTCATATGTTCCGGCCTTAACTTTGCTAAATGTAACATTCCCACTGTTTTGACTGACAGAATAAGTAAGCTTGTCGCTGGTTGCCTTTTTTCCTGTGCTTGTATCAATTATTTCCCATTTTAAATTCGTACCATATGAAGCATTTGATTCAATAACAAAATTGCTGGGCACACCGTCAACCGGTATAAAATTATTTCTGTCATTACCTGAATGTGCTGTCACAGGATTGCCGTTCAAATCATCAAAGGACAAACTGAACTTCGGTGCAACAACAACCGTCATGGATATGGACAGACTCCTGTCCTGCGAAGACATAGTATTAGTAATAACGTTTATTTTAGTACTGCCACTTCCAACTGCTGTTACTTTACCGTCTTCATCAACAGTTGCTACACTTTCATTGTCACTTTCAAATGTAACCAATGATGCAGATATAGCACTTCCGGTTACCGGATTCACTTCACCTTCAGGTGTATAATCGACGTATTTTAAATAAATCTGTTTAGTACTGTCTATTTCATTTATTACAAGAATTCTTTCTAGAGTGGTGGTTGCGACAGTCATACCTGTCTTTTGATAATCAAATTCCAAATTAACTTTTACCAGACAACTTAGAGAGTATGTACTGGCTCCATAGGTTACAATTGCTGTAATATTGGAATACCCGGGACCTTTTCGCACCATCTTGACAAAGCTTGAACCGAATGATGTGGGCTCAAGAACAACTACACCCGGTTCTGATGATATCCACTGAACTTCTGTTTCAGGTTCCCATGTCCCGGCAGTTAAATTCAATAACACTTCCTCGCTCTTCATTTCGTATTCGGTACCGGCCTTCTTCTGCTGACCATTAAATACAAAATAATATTCATCCGGTCTTATTACATCGGAAGCAAAGGCTGTATTATTGGATAACATATATATAGCAGCGGTTATCAATAAATATCTTGCCAATAATAAACCGATTCTTTTTGCCTTTTTCATATGTAACCTCCTATAAGCTTGTGCCAATTCTAAAAAACCACATTATTTAATATTTATATCGGTGCAACAACGACTATTTATTAGCTCTTTTATTATATTAATAATAATTGTAAGTTTTGGCATTTATGTGTCATAAGTCCATTTTTAAGCAATTAATAAGAGCATCCATACAATAATAGTACGGATGCTCCTTATTTAATCTGACGTCAGTCCTTCTTTGAACCAATTGTTACATGAGCAGGTTCAGCTTTATAAACACTTTTGTTGATAAATTCTCTGCTTACTTCAACTCCATCCACATAAACCACTTTATACAGCTCAGCCACATATCCACGCTTTGCACTTTGTGTTACCTTCCTATATGATGTTGGTTTTGTAGGATCCTTGGTGACCTTCTCGGTTGAAGGCGGAGCCGTTTCACTTATAACCTTGTTCTCAAATTTTATTGTTCTGTTTTCATCTCTGGTTTCATGACCCCAGATTCTGAATGTAATCTTTCTGTCTTCACTAAATGCTTCAATTAAAATCGGCATGTCCAAATTATTCTTAAATCTAAAATTCTTAGAGCCCTCAGCGACCGCAGCGTCATAGGCCAAATCCACATATGACACTGTCATGGAATGTGCAGACCGCTCAACAATTTCAAGCTCGGCAAAAAGAACCGCATTGTATAATGTTGTAGTCACCTGACAGGCTCCCCCGCCAATAGTCTGTTCAATTCTTCCGGCATTATAAGAACCTGCCATATAATAACCGTTTTCTATAGAGAATGGAAGAAGAAAATCTAAGCTTGAAAACACATCTCCGGGGTAAAGCACCGCATTATTTATAAGCCTTGCTCCATTTGCCAAATTGGCAGCTCTGTCCTCACTGGAGCTTTTATATTCTGTAGTAAATTCACCTAAGATTGATGTACACTTTTCTAAGGACTCTTTGGTAAATTGAGGGTCTACATCAACCATGAAGGCGTGTACTACAAAATCCTTACGATTCCAGTTGTCCAGCTTCTCCTTGATAGCAAAAAATGTTGGTTCTACATCCATCCTGCTGCCAAGCTCATGATCTGTGAATTCAAATTTACCGTTCTTCCTGGTAAATGATGCGTTTTTGGGCTGTATCTTATATTTTTCAGCAGCTTTCTCAATTAATTGTCTAAGCTTATCTTCATTGTATGAATATGTAAGGGGATATACCTTTTTTCCATGCTCTATGTCCTTATTATCCTTGTATCTCTTTATAAGATTGCCTGATTTTCCTAATCCAATGGCATGCTTAATATGATTATTCGGCTCATATGTATAATCAAGCTCTCCCATAGTAATAACAATAGTGCTGTCACCTATTAAGACAGCGAAACTCTTGCTGCGAAGCTCTTCAATATGCTCCTTTAATGCAGATTGTGCTTCCTGTACTGTCATTCCACTAATATCAACAGTATCAATAAATACTCCTTTAGCAATAGTGTCCTCTTTTTTGGAGGCATATGCACTATCCGGTCTGCAAAAAGGAATAAAGAATATTGACGTAAGGAATATAAATATATATTTAGTTAATTTACTCATATTATCAATCTCCATTCTGTAAAAACCCTTAACTGCAAGCCAACCGTATGCATAAATATTTTATCATAACTTGACCACATATCAAGATACTTTCACGTTTTATTCCTGTAACAGCAAGTTTCATTCATAAAGAATACCTAAAATTTTAATATACTTAACGAAATTTTTTCTATGATATATCCGGATATTTATTTAACCAATTTTCACCATCATACTCTTTAATCTGCTTAATTATTTGGTTCAAAAACCTTTTTAGCAGCTCATTTTCCTCAGCAGCAAACCAAACATTAGATTGTCCGAAACCATATGCCGCTCCGGAGGTTCTTCTTGGTACAGACCATTTACTGTACAGACTCCTTTCCCTTCTCGGAAGCAAAACACAATCTTTTGCCTTGGCTATTGCGTTATAATTCTGAACATACAGCTCTGCTTCATCCGGATTATCCGAAGAAAAATTCATCTGCTGGTAGTATCTATATACGATTGCATGATTGTACCACCCAACTACGGTAGTAAAATTATGTGCCGGATGCTTAGCACAATAAATCACTAAAACATCCTCTACACTATCTTCACCGGCTAATTCTTCACATCCGCGGATTCTTTCTATATGTAGCTGATTCTGACTTGTTTTGGTTGTCTTTGTTTCAACAAACCCAAGACAATATTTTTCATCATCGCCATATATTTCAATCGCCTCAAAATTATACTTTTCATGGGCATCACCGGTTTTCTTGACATAATCTCCCCCGCCTACAGGTTCATCGACACCCTCATAAATACCTTTATAATAATCCAGCCAAGCAATATTACAGAATAATAACTTCATTATACTTTCTCCTTCCGATATATTATTAAAAGCAATCAGATTCATGTTATATCTAATTGCTTATTATTTACATGATTAAGATATAAATAAATAAAACATCCCCAATGATGGTATTCTTTTCGACCTTCATCCTTAAGTAAATATTGTTTCTTCTTCTATTATAATACAATAATTGAATATTTACAAATAAATTCGGTTTTATTAACTGTAAGACAGAACAACAAAGAGGCGCAAAATTCAGATGTTTTGAACTTTACGCCTATATTAATTAGTACATAAGTACTATAGCCATGTTGTACATGTTCTCTTTGCGAAAAAGCATCTATCCAAATATTATTTATTACAAGTTATAATGATAGTAACAGAAACTAATAAAATTCTTATTTTTTTTCTTCATAAAAATTATATCTCAACCTACTCATCCCAGTTATGATACACTTCCTGTACATCATCGTCCTCATCCAGCAAATCAAGGATTTTATTCATGTTCTTGATGTCCTGTTCATCGGTAAGCTCAACCCAGGTCTGGGGAATCATTGTAACCTCGGCCTGTGCCATAGGAATACCCTGTTGCTCCAGATTTTCCCTGACCTCGCTGAATACATCGGGATCGGTTATAATCTCAAAGCTGTCCTCTTCTTCTATAAAGTCCTCTGCTCCGGCATCCAGTGCTATAAGCATCATATCATCACCTTTTATGTCGCATTCCTCTTTGTCAATAATAATCTGACCCTTACGGTCGAACATAAAGGATACGCAGCCGGTGGTTCCCACATTCCCACCGCCTTTTGTAAATGCATTTCGAACATTGGCAGCTGTTCTGTTCTTATTGTCTGTCAATGCATTAACTATAATTGCTGTCCCGCTTGGACCATATCCTTCATATGTCACGGTCTCATAATTAACCGCATTGTCGTCTCCTGCCGCCTTCTTGATACTTCTTTCTATGGTATCATTAGGCATATTATAAGATTTTGCTTTGGCTATAACATCTCTTAAGCGGCTGTTGGTATTCGGATCGGCACCGCCCTCCTTAACAGCAACCGCAATCTCACGTCCAAGCTTCGTAAATATCTTGCCCTTAGCAGCATCATTTCTTTGTTTTTTGTGTTTTATATTAGCAAACTTTGAATGTCCGGCCATGTTAATTCTCCTTACCTTTTACTTTTCTAATAACATTTTTTCATATAACAATAAATCACCCGTTAACGGTCCATATATACATTACTGATATTCCGACCAATATGTAGCAGGACATTATAGCTGATGATTTTTTATATATATAGTCAATGAAATAGTTCGACCTATTCCACATTTTTAATAATTTTATTAAGCCTCTCCATAACTTTAACTGTATCCTGAGCTGTTCTGATGGCACACATTATGGTGTCATCACCTGCAATACATCCAACTACATTGTCCAAATGAAGGGCATCAAGTGCAGCAGCCACAGCCATCGCCATACCCGATACAGTCTTAATAACCAATATGTTTTGTGCCATATCCATAGATACGAATCCTTCGCGAAGTACCCGTGTGTATTTTTCGCTCATGCCGGGTTCGGTCTTATGAATAGAAATGTACTTTTGCTTACCTCCATCCATCGCAACCTTGGTAAGCTTAAGCTCTCTTATGTCCCTAGATACCGTTGCCTGAGTTACGTTATAGCCTTCCTTCATTAGCCAATCGGCCAACTCCTCCTGAGTCTCAATATCATACCTGCTAATTAAATCAAGAATTTTGCTTTGTCTGCTTATTTTCATGATCTTTACCAGTGCCTTTCTATAAGTTTTATAAATCACTGCCGCTTGTCAGCTTGGAACGCAATATTTCATATATGCCGGTCTTACTCAGTCGAATTAATTTTGTTTTATATTGTGCCTTTTCAATATATATCTCATCATCTGTTCTAAGATCAATAACAGTCTGTCCGTCAAATGTTGCTATTGCTTCGTCATATTGAGTCTTCTTACTTCTTCTTACAACAACCTTGACAACATCATCAGCAGATACCACCACACTTCTTGGACTTAAGGAATGAGGGCAGATAGGTGTAATAACCATAACATCAGCCTTTGGGGTTATAATCGGTCCGCCTGCCGACAAATTATACGCTGTCGAGCCTGTAGGAGTTGATACGATTACACCGTCTCCTCTATAATCATCAACCAGCTCATCATTTACATATATCTGCAGACTGATTATTCTGGAAAGACCTTTCCTTGTAATGACAATATCATTTAGTGCATGGCATGATAATGTATCATTATTATCCGGCGGCTTTCGGTTTGCTTCCTTACGCAGTTCTCCCCGAAGCATAATCCGGTTCTCCACCTTATAGTCATCTGCAAACAATCTGTCAAGTGCTTCAAAAATATGGTTCTTTTCTATCTCTGCAAGAAAACCTATTGTTCCAAGATTTATACCGAGGATGGGAATATCTAAGCTCATTAAATAAGCTGCACAACGAATCAGGGTTCCATCTCCGCCTAAGACGATGGCACACTCTACATCCACGTCAGGGTTAATCCCTTTATCCTCTAAATCAAGTGAACCCATAAGCGTACACTTTCTTCCTGAGGCATTGATATAATCCTCAATTTCTTTTGTGATGGCATTATCCCTGTCTTTTCTCTCATTTGTAATAACCAAAAATCTATCCATAATTTTTACTCCTAATTAACGTTAAAAGTGTATCATATAATACCAAGAAATTCAAGTAACCATTCATTAATTGGAATTTTTTAGCTGTTTGTGTGCATTGTTAACGACAGTTTTTATGACCTCTTCTTCAATACAGTTTCCCGGTGCATTTTTCAGATACAGCAAATATTCAATATTACCTTCAGGTCCCTTTATCGGTGAATAATCAAGACCCAGACAGTCAAATCCAATTTCATTCGCATAAGATGATACCATCTTAATAACTTCAACATGAATCCCTTTATCCCTGACAACACCTTTTTTGCCGACATTTTCTCTGCCCGCTTCAAACTGAGGCTTTATCAGGCATACAACCTCTCCTTCCTCAGTCATCAGCCTCTTAACAGGCAGCAGTACCTTTGTTAAGGATATGAATGATACATCAACAGATACAAATGATATCTCATCATCTGTCTCCTCGGGAGTCAGATAACGGATGTTGGTCTTTTCCATAGAAATTACCCGCTCGTCCTGCCTTAGCTTCCAAGCCAGCTGATTGGTTCCTACATCAACTGCATATACCTTTATGGCACCGTTTTGAAGCATGCAGTCTGTGAATCCTCCTGTTGAAGAGCCTACATCCATGCAGGTTCTTCCCTCCAACCGAATAGAAAACACTTCTATCGCCTTTTCCAGCTTGAGTCCGCCCCGACTGACATATTTTAGCCTGTTACCTTTTATCTCTATTGATACATCCTTATTAAACATGCTTCCGGCTTTATCCTCACGCTGGCCATTTACAAATACATTCCCCGACATGATGATAGCTTTTGCCTTCTCTCTGGACTCGGCCAGATTTCGGTTTACTAAAAGTACATCCAGTCGTTCCTTCATAATATTCTCCATTCATAATAAACTTACAGCATACTCTGCATATAATTTTACTCTTTATCATCATTTACAGTTCATTAAGTATTCTATCGGCAATACTTTTCGCATCTATCTTCATTTTTTCATGCAGCTCTCCTATTCCGCCCTGCTCGACAAAGCATTCCGGTATAGAAAAGTTAATGTGCCTAATACCCTGCTTATTATATCTGCAGATATAATCTGATACCTGTTGACCATAGCCTCCGGTCCTTACATTCTCTTCAACAGTAATAAAAACACTATGCTTTTTAGAAAGCTCTTCAAGCATCTCATAATCTACGGGAGACACAAATCTTACATTGACTAATGTGGCTTCCTTACCCTGCTGCTTAAGCATCTTAGTTACATCAACTGCGGTCTTTACCATACTTCCCACCGCCAATATTGCTATATCCTCTGCTTTGTGGATAATCTCGCTCTTACCGTATATTATAGGCTCTTTATTCCCGAAAAGTCCTTGGTATGCCTCACCCTTAGGATAACGTATTGCTGCAGGTCCGTCATATGAAAGGGCAAATTCCAGCATCTTATCCAGTTCCCATTTATTCTTTGGTGCCATAACAACCATGTTAGGGATGTGGCTTAGGTAAGACAAATCAAATGTTCCTTGGTGAGTTTCCCCGTCACGACCGATAATTCCGGCTCTGTCAATAGCGAATACCACCGGAAGATTATTGATGCAGACATCATGAACAATCTGATCATATGCTCTCTGTAGGAATGTAGAATATATCGCAACCACCGGTCTGAACCCTTCTGCTGCCATGCCTGCTGCAAATGTTACAGCATGTCCCTCTGCTATTCCCACATCAAAGAATCTGTCAGGAAAATGCTTCTTAAAAGCACTTAAACCTGTACCATATGGCATGGCTGCGGTAATTGCCACCACCTTATCATTTTGCTTGGCCAATCTTATCAGTGAGGATGAAAACACCTGTGTATAGGTTGCCCCGTTATCCTTGCTTACCGGTTTTCCGTTATCTATGCAAAAAGGTGATATGCCATGAAATTTACTGGGATTGCTCTCAGCAGGCACATATCCCTTGCCCTTCTTAGTAATGACATGAACTACTGCTGCTTTCTTTGTCTTGCCCGCAGTTTGCAGTGCTGACAACATGTCATCGATATTATGTCCGTCGATTGGACCAATATAGGTAAGACCCATATCCTCAAAGAACATGCTTGGCAGCATAAAATACTTAACAGCATCCTTAGAACGCTTTAGAACATTTACCAGTTCCTTTCCGCCGGGTATGCTTTTAACGAGCTTATTTTCCATATTCTCTTTAAATTCAGTATATCTGGTACTTGTCCTTAGCTTCGCAAGATAATTTGCCATCCCTCCGACATTCTTCGATATGGACATATTATTATCATTTAAAACTATTATCATATTGGATTTTAATCTGCCTGCGTTATTTAAAGCTTCAAAGGCCATGCCTCCGGTCAAAGCTCCATCTCCCAATACGGCAACGACCTTATTATCCTCACCTTTAAGATCTCTGGCCTTTACCATCCCAAGTGCCGCGGATACGGCAGTAGAACTGTGTCCCGTATCAAATGCATCACTAGTGCTTTCCCTTCTCTTTGGAAAACCGCTGATTCCTCCTATCTGCCTAAGAGTATCAAACTGTTCCTTACGTCCCGTCAACAGCTTATGGGTATAGCTTTGATGCCCCACATCCCATATAAGCTTATCCTTGGGAAAGCTTAAGAAAAGATGCAGTGCCATAGTCAGCTCAACTACGCCCAGATTAGAAGCCAGATGCCCTCCTGTTCTGCTGACCTTTTCAATCAAAAAAGAACGGATTTCTCCGGCTAGTCTTCGATAATCCTGTGGCTTTATATTTTTTATGTCATTGGGTCTATTTATATAATCCAATAAATCCGGCATTTTTTCACCACCTCTTAATATCTCATATCGCACAACCGGCTGAGATATTATATCTATTTCTCCCTGCTTATTAATTCTGTTATCAAATCTACCAGAAATTCATTTCTGTAGGGCAGTGCCTGATAAGCCTTCTTTGCCCTGTCCGTAATAGAAGCCACTTCCTCCTTTGCCTTCTCTACATCCATTATTGATACATAAGTAGGCTTGTCATTCTTTTCATCAGAATGTGTTGGCTTTCCAAGAATGTTATCACTGCTTATTACATCAAGAATATCATCTCTTATCTGAAATGCCAATCCAATATCTGCTGCTATATCCCTGATAATATCAACATATTCGTCCTCAGCTCCGGCTATTATCGCCCCAATCATCATTGAAGCCTCGATTAAAGCACCTGTCTTCAGAAGATACATCCTGTCAAGCCCCTCCTGAGTAACAGTTTTCCCGACGAACTCGATATCGATAACCTGTCCTCCGATCATACCATGAACTCCTGATTTAGATGCCAAAACCTTGTACGCCCTCATAATCCGCTTATAAATGCTGAGTGCATCCTTAGAATTCTCATCCACCTTCTCATATGCTCCTGCAGCTGTTTCAAATGCAAGCGTTAAAAGACCATCTCCCGCAAGAATAGCCATGGCTTCTCCATATTCTACATGTGTTGTCTTTCTGCCTCTTCGGTATTCGTCATTGTCCATGGCAGGCAAGTCATCATGAACGAGAGAATAGGTATGAATCATTTCGATTGCTGCCATAAAAGGATACAGAACATCATAATTTCTGCCATTAAAAAGGCAGAAGGTCTCAAGCATCAGCATCGGACGAATCCGCTTGCCTCCTGCGGTGATACTGTAATTCATGGCTTCCAATACCGTCTTGTAATAACCTTCTTCCTTGGGCAGATAGCCTGTAATAATATCATTTATCCTATATAATCGTTTCTCCAGCTCTAACTTAAAGCTCATCGGTTTCTCCATTTTCACTTAATATTATCAGCTCTTTTTCCACCTTGTCGATGGAAGCATTGCTTTCCTTTAACAGCTTCATGCCTTCCTGATATAATGCAAATGACTGCTCCAGACTTATATCAGGCTTTTCAAGCTCTTCAATTATTATATTCAGCTTATCAAAGGCTTCCTCAAGTTTGAATTCCTTCTGCGACATAGTAACCTCCCTCTCAATCTCAATATATGTCTTTATCTGTCTGCGTTAATTTCTTTCTATGTCCGGATCTTTCTAACCTTTTCTATCCCTTTCTATCTCTATCTTATCTTCAACCCGTGATATTATATCCCCGTCAAGAAGAGTAACCATAAGTAAATCATCTTTATCAACACTCTTTATGCTTTGGATAGGTTTACCATCATCACCTCTGACCATGGCATATCCCTTCTTAAGCTTGGCAAGTGGTGACAATCCCTCGAGCTTTGTTACATATAATTCCAGCTTATGCCGTGCATCCTTTACTTTCCGGTCCATGCTGTTAGTCAGTCTTTGCTCCATATCAACAAGCTGTTGTCTCTTCTGTTTAATCTGATAGGAAGGGCTTGCATAATAAAGCCTTAACCTCAGCTCTCTAAGCTTGGATTTATGATATGTAACATTATGCGTGACCGCCTTATAAATACGCCTTTTATAATCCTGTATAAGATTAGTCAAGGCTATGTAATCATTTACCGCAAGCTCTGCTGCTGCCGATGGCGTCGGTGCCCGCAGGTCTGCCGCATAGTCGGCTATGGTTACATCTGTTTCATGACCAACTGCTGATATTACGGGTGTATTACAGGCATATATTGCCCTTGCCACTATCTCTTCATTAAAAGCCCATAAATCCTCTATTGAGCCTCCGCCTCTGCCAACTATTATGACGTCAAGATTAAGCTTGTCCAATGCTTTTATACCACGGACTATGCTTTCACCGGCACCTGCTCCCTGAACCAAGGCAGGGTATAATATCAGCTGAACATAAGGGTTTCTGCGTTTCGATATATTTATTATNTCTTGAATTGCCGCTCCTGTGGATGCTGTTACGATGCCTATCCTCTTAGGATATGGAGGTATCGGCTTCTTATGGCTCTTATCAAACAGACCTTCAGCTTCCAGAGCTTTCTTAAGCTTTTCAAAACGCTCATATAATACCCCCAGCCCGTCCAATACAATTTGATTGGCATATAACTGGTATTTTCCGTCCCTTTCATATACACTTATACTGCCCAGAACTATTACACTCTGTCCTTCTTCCAAACGAAATGACAGACCTCTTCTTTGTCCGGCAAACATAACACAGGTCAATTGTCCCCGGGTATCCTTCAATGTAAAATAAATATGTCCTGAAGAATGATATTTGCAGTTTGAGACCTCTCCCTTTACATAGATATTGTTAAGGTATGGATCCTTAATAAACATGTTCTTGATATATTGGTTTATCTCAGTAACCGTATAAGCCTGTCTCATTTATTACCTCATTTCCCCATACTCATGCAAGCTTCGCCAGTACCCCGTTAATAAATCCGGGGGTATCATCTCCACCGAATATCTTCGCAAGCTCTACTGCTTCATTAATAGCCACTTTGACAGGAATGCTATCATCAAAGCGCATTTCATATACAGCCAGTCTTAGTATTGTCAGCTCAACCTTACCCATACGGTTTAAGGTCCAACCACTGGCCGCCTCTGAAAGTATATCATCAATAACATTAATTTTCTCTAATATAGCCTTAATTCGCTCATAAATATATGACTTTTCTTCTTCCGTAGATTTTTGCAGTTGTGATAGATGTATATCCAATTGCTCCATTAAATCCCCGTTATCATAAAACTCCTTACGAAACAGCAGCAGAAAAACATTCTTCCTAATCTCTCTTCTGGTCATAATTCCTCCTAATAAAACTACAATCTATCACAGTATATAACATCCTTCACTAATTCTAAAAAGGGGTTGCTGCTAATACCGCACTATGCAGTATCTTGTGATAACGCTTGCAACATCCCCTTATATGGTACAACTATTCTTTAACTATATTTACCCCGGCTATTCTAACGTTTACTTCTTTAACCGTAAGTCCTGTCATATTCTCTATAGCCAGCTTAACCTTTTCCTGTACTTGCTTGGCTGTTTCAGGTATTCCATATCCATAATCTATAGTAAGAGCCATATCTACCGATACGCAGTCCGGACCAACCAGAACCTTAATACCCTTAGACAAATTTTTCTTTCCAAATTTGCTTGCTATTTCATTAGTAACATTACTGCCTGTTGCTGCTACACCCTTAACCTCGGAAGCTGCAAGACCTGCTATAACCGCAACAACCTCATCTGCAATCTGTACTTCGCCTATCTTCCCATTTTCATGTATTTTATATGTGTTCCTGATCTCCGGTTCTTTATTCACAGCATATACCTCCTATGTTATATATTATTCGGTCTTCCTATATAACCAAGCTTCATGTTGCATTTGTTATATAGTATTATACCAAACTTCGTATCTTTTGCAATTAATTAATAATAATTTATTCGGACACAATAACAGGATTTATTGTGATTTTATCAATTGTAGCATTGGTTTCATTCATTACTATATCTTCTACTATTGCCAGCTGTTGATCTGACAGGGACGGTGTGTTGATAACCACATTCACATCTCCGTCCGCATTCATGGTCACCATGGCATCTGCAAAGCCTTTGGCTTCAAGCATAACCTCAGTATTATTTTCAATTTCGGCTATGCGTGTAAGTTCAATCATTCTGTCTATGATGGGTTGCTTGGAGGTTTCAGATATATTGGTACTTTCGATCAGTGCTTTAAGATCTGCCCTGCTTCTTGCCCTATCCTGCTCTCTTTCAATCTTCTTACTGATGAAGAAACCGGCATCCAAAACTGTACTTGCAAGAACCGCTTCTCCCGGAATATCCTCAATCTCTAATTCGCCTGTATCCGATACCTTGTTAGCTGAAGCCAGTAAATCATCATCAGAAATATCACCCAACTCCTGTGATTCCAAATTTACAGGTGTAGTCTCATCATTTTCATCATCTGTCGCATCCAACACTCCGGTATCAGTGTTGTCATCAGCAGTTTCATTATCTGTATCATCGGTAATATCCGTAGTATCATCAGTAGTCGTATCTCCAATATCGGTTGTGTTCTGGGCATATTCCGTTATCATATCTTCGGTCACGACTTCATAATCCGTACCTGCCGTATCCACTGCAGCTGCATCATCCGGTTTATCATTATTAGTAAAACTCAAATAACCGGCAATCACAATCATAATTGCTAGTGCCGTAATTATGATCTGATTCTTTTTGAATATATTTTTCATTATAAACCTCCTGATTATTTAATACCGTCACTCATCTTCATTACCTTTACTTTATGCGCAGGAATATTAAATAATACCTCCGCTGCCTCTATAATGTCTTTAATTATCATAACATTATCGCCACCCTCGGCTATGACAAGGATACCCTCAACCTCAGGTTCCCGTTCCTGTAATATGTAAGGTCGGGTATTTCCATCCCCGTCTGTAACCAGAATCGTACTTTCTTCCTTCTGGATACGGTTATTTGTTCTGCTTCCGCCCTCCCCGTCTATTTCATTTAAGCCTTCCTGAGTATACGGTACATCCTTAAGTGGAATTTGCTGCTTGGAAGTCTTTAGGGTTATCATTACCTTTACTTCCCCTATGCCGTTCACTTTACGAAGGATGTTCTCAAGCCTGCCTTCTAATTCTGATATATAGGTATTCGAATCACAGCTTGTCGTATTCGTATCATTTTGCCAATCTGTGGATTCTGTGACGATCTTCTTATCCTTATCCTTATTATCACCTCCGAATAAGCCCGGAAATGAAAGAAGAATAAGTAAGACACCTGCCGCAAACATCATGACCAGTTTTGGCATTCCAATATCTTTCAGGGATAGCTTCTTTTTTTCCATTTTTACACTATTCTCCCTTTATACTAATATTTATATTATCTTGTTCCACATTATAGAAGTCTGACAGTCTTTTTTTTATATGAATTTCCTCAGGTAATGGAGGTTTCAGAGTACTGTTTTCTCCGTATTTGATATAAGATTCTTCATTATTGTCTTTAAGAATATCTGATATCTCAATTTTCCCGATATCAACTTTAAATACCGGAATCTTTGCATCCTCCAAGTATCCTGCAACTATAGAAATCGATTCTATTTCTCCAAAACAGTTGCTGCTGCTTTTACTGTTGATATTTTTTCTGATATTGTTACTTTCACTGTTATCATCTTGATTTATAACTACATTAAAATCATACAGATACAGATTATAGTTAAGTAATATGTCAGCTACCTGCTCCTTAATTCTATCTTTTAAGCATGCAATAACCACATCCTTTTGCTTATCCTCCATAAGTCTTAGCTCATTTTGAAAATCTGATACATCAGATTGATATATGTTTACGTTCAGGTAATAATCAATGATGTCATCCACATGCATAAGCTTAAGAAGCGGAGATACGACAATCAACAGCATAATCATGCCTGATACGATACTTACATACTTTTTGTAGCTGCTGTTGCCTAAAAGGTTCATAATTATCGTGTTCAATATCAGATANATTACTATGTTCCTAACCCATGAATATATCTCACCCATCCTTTTAATCATACCTCCATAAGCCGGTAAACCTGATTTGACACTGGTTTTTTGATCATATTACCCTGCCGGTTGATATAGCAACTATTGTAATTGACAGAATAAACAGAATTGCCCCGACTATGACACATTGCAGAAGCATCTGAGATGATTTTGCCGAGGCACTTATACATTCAATAATTCTTTTGTCTGAAATCGGTTGAAGTGCCGCACTGCTGAATTTATAGATCAGGGTAACAACAATTAACTGCATTATTGGCACAGAACATATAATAATAATAACAACTAATCCTGCAACACCAATTGCATTCTTTAGCAGCAGTCCTGCCCCGATTACGGTTTCTGCAACGCTTCCTAAAGCATTGCCTACACCGGGAAGAGCAGATGAAACCTTAAGCAGTGCAGATCGCTTTACCTGATCGGCTACAGGCATTATCAGTCCTTGAATTGCCTGAAAGCCTACAACAGCAGCCAACAGGCTTCTAAGAGTCCATTGTATTATGATTTCCAATAGTCCTGCCAGCTTTGACAGCATGTCCTCCTTTGACAGGTTGTTGGCAAGAATAATTATCAGATAAAAGCTTACCAGAGGTATAACCACCTTCATAATAATAAAATCCACTAAAGTGATTATTATTAAAGCCGCTTTATAAAAAGCAAACGAGGACATACTTCCTGATGAAAATGCAACCGACATATAATATGCCGGAACCAAAGCCTTCATAAAATCCAGTACCTGCCCGATAACATTCGATGCTATATTGGATGCATTAATAAATGAACTGATAAGCAGTCCAAACAGAAGCAGATATGTAACATAATATCCGGTTTCGGATACCTGATGATATTTGAATGCCATGGATAGATTCGTAAATATTGCTGCAATTAGAGAGATAGATATTAGGCGTCCGAAACCGGCAATATGGGCGCTAATCTCCCCATTAACGGATTGAATCAGCTTACTTCCTATTGCTGCTAATGAGAATGCTTCCTCCCCGGACATCAGCTTGTTTACATAATCACCAAAATTTATAGCATCCTCCCGCTTCATAATATTATCTATGACCTCCTGAATATCATCATAATTAATATCATCATTCACAGAATATGCATCTATAGGATATGACTGCATAGTATGTACTTTCATAAAGGATGATTGTATAGTATGTGCTTTCATAGAGGATGTTTGTATGGCTTGTGCTTTCATAAAGGGTGTTTGTATAGAATATGTTTGAAAAGAATCTGCATTCATAGCGTATGCATAGGCTGTGCATAATCCGTTTATCTGAAAGAATACAAATGCCTGCATCATAAGAAATCCAAATATAAATACGCGGTGTATATGCTTTATTGACTTATGCAATATAATCATCACCTTTTCTTATTTAATTACACCTTGGCATACTTTCATGCCAATTTCATATCAAACTGTCATCCCACTGATGATACAAACTTCTTTATATATCTACTATCTGACTGTCAGAAAGTTATTTATCGTATCAAGCAAGGCCAGAAGTATCGGCATACTGATGGCTAATATAGAGAGCTTGCCTACCAGCTCTACCTGCTCACCTATGGACTGGTATCCCGAATCCTTGCATAATGATGCAGCAAACTCAGTTACATATGTAATTCCTATTATTTTTATCAATATATTAATGTATGCTTTATTTATTTTGATATATCCTTGGAGTCTGTTAACAGTATCCAAAATAACCTCAAGCTTACCTATACCAAGCAGCAGAATAATAAAACAGGCAGCAATACTGATATACAGGGAATACTCTTCTCTTCCCTTTTTAAAGGTTATAGCCATCAGTACAGAGATAATGCCGATAACAGCCACATTAATCATATAATTAACCTTGTCCTTCCCAAATGTGCAGAATAAAACATTAAACATTCTACAGCATACTGAACAGATCTTTTATTGTAGCAAATAATTCTGAAATATATGGAAGTATCCAGAACAGAACTAAAATCAAACCGGCAAGACTTGTCATAAATGCCAGCTCGTCCCGATTCGATTGCTTCAATATTTGATTTAATATGGAAACTAATATTCCCACAACAGCAATTTTAAGAATCAGATAGATGTCCATTCTTACCCCCATATTTTTCTGTAAAATACGTTCCGGCATTCGAGCCTGCCGATTTCGTATCATATGTTTTTATAGCAGTATTATCGATACAAATATCCCTGCCATGATTCCTAAGGTACTGTACAGGTAAGATTTCTCCTTTGCTGTTTTTGACAGCTCGTTTATCTCATCCTCCAGCTGTGTAAGAAACAAATCAAGGGTATTAATCTGCATCTCCTTATCCAGATATCCAAGGTTTTCACCAAATTGTATCAGCCCGGACTTGTCCTTCTTATTTAAGGACGTATTAAGAAGCTCTGAATTTACCGCTTCCATCCATACCTGAGCAAATGTATTGCCTGAATGCTCGCCTAATTTTTCTGATAACCTGACAAAAAAACCCTTGAAACTTCCCTCATGTCTTCTTGCAATTGCACAGATTGCCTCCGGAAGCGGTGTATTGCCATACCTGATATCCCCTCTAAGCAAAACTATCAGCTTTCTTAACTCCTTAAGATTATTAACTCTTGATTTAAGCTCATTGCTATAATAAAACCCCATCAGGGTCGAGGACAGGATTATTAATATACACCCAACAGTCTTTGTAATCAGCATCCTCTTGCCTCCATTTCTTCCGGTTAATAGTCGGTGTAATATATTCTGCTGCCGGATGTATCATAGATTTCTTCAAGATGTCCAATTTTTTTTATATTGCTAAGTATTACATATCGCTCAAAAACCTTATTATGAAGAAGCTCACCGAGAACCGGTTTGCTCTTTATATCCTCAATTGAGCTTCCGTGCACAGTGGCTATCAGCTTGCAGCCACAGCTAATCACATGGCTGATTGCCTCCAGATCCTCTTTTGAGCCGATTTCATCTACAGCTATCACCTGAGGTGACATGGACCTTATAAGCATCATCATTCCCTTTGCCTTTGGACAGCAATCCAGAATATCGGTCCGTATTCCAAGCTCATTCTGCGGAACCCCCATATAGCACGCTCCTATTTCAGAACGCTCGTCCACCACCCCTACATTCATTCCCTGCAGATATGAACTGCCGTTAGAAATCTGTCTGATGATATCGCGAAGCAGGGTTGTCTTACCGCATTTCGGCGGAGAGATTATCAAGGTGTGATATATACCTTGTGTTTTACCATTTACCAGATACGGAAGTACTATGTCCGCACAGCCCTTCACTTGGTGGGCAAGCCTGACGTTAATATATGAGATATGCTTCATCCCTTTAATAGAATCCTCGTTAATTATGGTTTTTCCGGTTATTCCAATCCGGTGACCTCCGCTTATTGTTATGAAGCCCTGACGTATCTCCTCCTCGAAAGCATACAAAGAGTAATTACTTATATACTCCATGGTCTCTTTAATCTCGTTTTTTGTTATCATAACCCCATGGGATGGATTGCTTACCAGACTTGCACTCTCCGATACGAAATATTCCCTGTTATTATAATTAATAACAAGCGGACAGTTAATTCTTAGGCGGATTTCCTGTAGGGAATCGAAATCAATCTTAACCTTACTAAGTATAGTCCGCAGCTTTATAGAGAATATTTTAAGAATCTCGTCTTTAGTCTTCATTACTTGTACCTCCAAATAAAGCTTATCCACCTTCTTCTAAAACAATATATTCCTTCAATATAAAATTATGACGGGGTTTTAACAGAATCTTATTATTGCATTTTTTTGTTATTCTTATATAATAAAACCACTAATAGAAATCAGCATGCATGCACCCCTGAGCATTCATACCGGAACGCATTTGAGCAAAAGCATACCTGATGTAATTAATTATGAAAACTGGAACGGAGAAGATTATGAGATACGGTTTAATCGGTGAAAAGCTTGGACACAGCTATTCCAAGTATATTCATGAAAGAATGGCAGATGAAAAATATGATTTGATACCTCTTAATAAAGATGAGTTTCATGTATTTATGAGCAAGAAGGAATTTGCAGGTATTAACGTGACTATACCCTACAAAGAGAAGGTACTTCCCTATTTGGATGAAATACATCCTCTGGCAGGGCAAATCGGAGCTGTGAATACCATAGTAAATAATCAGGGCCGACTTACAGGCTATAATACTGATTTTTACGGTCTACTATACCTTATAAGTAATAATAATATAAATGCAGAGCATAAAAAATGCCTTATACTGGGAACAGGCGGTACTGCAAAGACTGCATCGGCAGTATTAGAAAAGCTCGGTGCAGATGAAATCTGTTTCGTAAGCAGAAAACCCCTAGGGAAAAACCACATCTCCTATGAAGAATGCTACAGCAAATACAGCGATTCACAGATAATAATTAATACAACCCCGGTAGGCATGTATCCGAATATGGATTCATCACCTCTTGATCTGACATCCTTTACACAGTGCATGGCTGTAGTAGATGTTATCTTTAACCCTATACAGACAAAGCTTACAAAGCAGGCAGAATCTTTAGGAATACAGGCAGTTACCGGTCTTGCTATGCTGGTAGCTCAAGCAAAACAGGCAGAAGAATACTTTAGAAGCATTAAACTTGATGATAAAATTATAGATGAAATAACGCAGGAATTACTGGAGCGTATCTGAAGAATGGTTTTAATAAAAGTTATGTACCCCGACTTGTAAAATCAAAAGTGACTCTTAATATCGATTTTGACTCACAAAACGGGGCACATATTCTTGTTAGGGTGTGTGAAATATGCCCATACACCTCTTATATTATATGGAAAACGCCATTTACATTAATCTTTCTACACTCTCTTCATGTATTCGCCGGTTCTCGTATCTATACTGATTATGTCCCCTTGATTTACGAACAAAGGAACATGTACGGTTGCTCCTGTTTCAACAGTTGCAGGCTTTGTAGCACCTGTAGCAGTATCTCCTTTAAAACCCGGTTCAGTATCTGTAACTTCCAGCTCAACAAAAAGCGGTGGCTCAATGGCAAAGACCGCTCCATTATGAGAAAGCATCTTGACCATTTCATTCTCCTTAATAAATTTAAGAGAATCTCCTACAGCTTCCTTATTCATGGCTATCTGGTCATAGGTTTCTACATTCATAAAATAAAACAAATCACCGTCTCTATACAAATACTGCATCTCACTTCTGTCTATATGTGCCGGAGGGAATTTCTCCGTAGGGCGAAATGTTTTCTCTGTTACACCGCCATTTTTAATATCCTTTAATTTTGTTCTGACAAAAGCTGCTCCTTTTCCGGGTTTAACGTGCTGAAAATCAATTATCTGGTACACGATGCCATCTATTTCGACTGTCAACCCATTCCTAAATTCGCCTGCTGAAATCATACAATTATTCCTCCTTAATATTAACTACACCTAAGTGTATAATAAACAGACATTATTTGCAACAATTTTTTCCCATAAAAGAACAACTTGCTATGCAACTTGTTCTGCAACTTGCTATGCAATATACTCTGCATTTTGCTTAACAATATGCTCTGCATTTTGTTTTGCAGTAGTTCTACAATTCAATAAGTGATTTATCAGAATGAGTGTAATTCTCATATCCGTCTTCAGTAACTGCTACAAGATCCTCTATTCTGACACCGCCAAAACCTCTGATATATATACCGGGTTCAACAGTCTCCACCATTCCCGCTTCAAGAACATCTTCCTCAACGGGTGAAAGTCTGGGCTCTTCATGAATAAATAATCCGACGCTGTGACCGAGACCGTGTCCAAAGCAGCCTTCATAACCTGCACTATATATAATGTCTCTGGCCACTTTATCCACATCCTTGCCCTTAAGACCCGGTTTTATTGCTTCCAAGGCCGCCAGCTGAGCTTTAAGAACCAGATTATATATTTCCTTCTGCTTATCCGATGCTTTTCCAACTACTATGGTTCTTGTCATATCAGAGCAATAACCCTCATACACACAGCCAAAATCCATTGTAAGGAAATCTCCATATTCTATTTTCTTTTCAGTGGGAACAGCATGCGGCATTGATGAATTTATTCCGGAAGCCACAATAGCAGGAAAACTGGTTCTTTGTCCTCCGTGAATTTTTAGCAGATATTCGATTCTTGCGGCTACTTCCAGTTCAGTCATTCCGGGCTTAATAAAATCTAATATCTCTGCGAACACCTTATCACCGATACTTTCTGCCTGTCTGATATATTCCAGCTCCTTAGAAGTCTTAATTCTTCTTAATTTTGTAATCTCATCGTTTATCGGAATTAATTCATCAACATTTAGCTTGTCCTTCAAATCCTGATATCTTGAATAAAGCATATCCTTAGCTTCAAAGCCAAGACGTTTAACATTATCCTTTTTCAATATATCATTTATAGCCTCTTCATAGCCTCCGCTGCCGATAGTAACGATTTCATACCCCTCAGCCTCCATCTCAGCCTGATAGGTATAACGAAAATCAGTTATAACCGTATGGTGTTTATCTGAGATATACAGATATCCGGTTTCACCTGAAAAGCCGCTGATATAACGCATATTATGACCGTTTGATATCAGTACAGCATCAAGCTTCAAATTCTTATTAATATCCTGTACTCTTTTATAATTGTCCATATCTATCCTTTCTATCCGAATGCATGTATTTCTGCTATTTATCACTGCAAAGCTTTACCATTTCCTCCATAGCCATCAGATAACCTTCCAGCCCATGCCCCATAATCTGTCTGTCACATACCGGTGCGGTTACTGAAATTTTACGAAATTCTTCTCTTTCATTAATTTTTGAGATATGAACCTCAATCTTTGGCATACTAAGGCTTGCCAAAGCATCTCTAATGGCATAGCTGTAGTGTGTATACGCCGCCGGATTAATAATGATGCCATCCACCTTATCATAATAAGCCTTTTGAAGTCTATCAATGATTTCGCCCTCTCCATTACTTTGAAAGGTCTCGACATCAATATTCAGCTCCTTGGCTTTTTGCTCAATCATGCCAAGCAGTACAGAATAGTCCCTGTTACCGTATATGCTCTTTTCCCTAATGCCCAAAAAATTCAAATTAGGTCCGTTGATAATTAAAAGCTTCATACGTTCTTCCCCCAAAATTATGTTATTATTATTATTTCCTTAACAATATCGTCAATAGACTTTCCATCAGTATCAATTATTATATCAGCTGCTTTCTCATAAATGGGTGCTCTTGCATGAAGAAGCTTCTCTACTTTTTCCTCAAGGTTTCCTCCTTCAAGCAGCGGTCTTGTAGTATCGCCGGATAATCTGTTAACAATTGCATTCTGCGACGAACGAAGGTATATGATTTTTCCCATAGCATGCAAAAGCTTGACATTACTCTCTCTCACAGGCATACCCCCACCTGTAGAAAGAACTGTCCTGTCCAGATTGTCAATCATAGACAACAGGAGTGATGACTCCAAATCGCGAAACCGCTCCTCCCCATACTTTTTAAATATTTCCTGTATCTCCATACCTTCTTTATCCACAATTATTTTATCGGTGTCCATAAAGCGATATTTCATTTGCTTGGCTAAACGTCTGCCGATTACACTCTTACCGGATCCCATAAAACCTATTAATATAATATTATCCGCTCCCATAACTTACCCCTTTAAAGCCCTGTTTTTTCTTTTCAAATCCCTTCTGTAATACTTGAGTACTATCCTTTCAAGCTTCCGTTTGAATATAATCTGTATCTCTTTTTCAGGTCCGATAGGCTTTACAAAATAGGACATCATACCTATCCGATTTGCACCATATATATCTGTAAACAGCTGGTCGCCTATAAATACCGTATTACCAATGCCGGTTCCCATGAACTTAGTTGCCTTGATAATATTTTTCTTGGCGGGCTTGTTGGCACTATGAATGTATTTTATCTTAATATCCTTATTAAACCTTGTGACCCGCTCCTTATTATTATTCGAAATCAGGCATACCCTAAAGCCCTTTCTCTGCAGCCTTGCTATCAGCTCAATCGCTCTATCCGAAGCATCAGCTCCATGCTCAACAAGGGTATTATCAATATCAAAGATAATACCCCTGTATCCTTCTTTATACAAACTGTCATAATCAATTACATAAGGTGAGTCTGCTATTCGCTTTGGATAAAATCTTTTCAGCATCACTTATCTCCATTTCAATGGTCTTTTATCATGATTAATTCTTTCTGCTTACAATTTCAATCAACTCTTTGCTGCAAACAGCAGAGTCTCTGTCAACCATAGGAAAGCTCATTAATTTATATGTCCATACTGCTCTGCCTATCCCATTTTCAATGAGTATGTCACTTAAGTCCTTATGCCATCTGAGCCTGCTTTCCATTGGAGCATGGTGTATAACACCGTATTCTCCACAGTATAGAGCAACATTTCTCTCCTTGGCAAAGTTAAGTGCGGGCTGAAGATACTTCCTAAGGTAATTCTTATCAACGACTTTGTCAAATGTATATCGCTGTCTTAATTCCTTTGGATAATATACTTCATACATATCCTCTGTCGACGGGTATGTAATCTCAATTTNAAAATTCTTAAGCAAAGGCTCCCAGCCGGCCTTTTGATGGGTAAATATGTGCGGCTCATAAAAATGAAAGTTATATACCAGATTATCATCCTCTATCCTATCAAGTTCATGAAGAGTATGAACGCTGTTGTAGTTATTACCGCCGATAATGATTATACGTTCCCTGTCTATTTGGCGTATTCCTTCCACTGCCTTCTTACAAAGCTTATTCCACCTGTCACTGTTAGGCTCAACAATTTCATTAAGAAGCTCAAACACCAGATTGTTTCCAAAGCTTTTGTATCGCTTGGCAAAATACTGCCACAGCTTTATATATCTGAGCTGCATATGCTCATCCTCGAATAAGGTGTTCTCGCTCAGAGAATAGAACGAATATCCCGGTGCTCTATGAAGATCCAATACGATATTTAGGTTATTCTTTTCGCACCACTTTATGCAGCTGTCCACATAATAAAAGCCTTCTTCCTTATATTCGAATGGATTATCATCATCTTCAAGCACCATATAGTCTATGGGAAGTCTTACATGATCCATTCCCCATCCCGCAATCTGCCTAATATCCGCTTCGGTTATAAAAGAATCAAAATGCTCCTTTCCTGCGTTGCGGTATTGAGATATCCAGCCTCCGAGATTTACCCCGGCTTTAAATCCGTCAAATTTGCTCATATCAGTATCCTTTCTATTATTTATCTACATCGGCTGTACAATGAGAGCATTTTGTAGCCTCAATATGAATATCCGAATAACAGTAAGGACATTTCTTTGTCGTAGGAGCTGCAGGCGGTTCGGGTCTCTGCAGCTTATTAATCCATCTTACAATTAAAAATACTACAAATGCCATTATAATAAAGTTTAATACATTTGATAAGAATAAGCCATACTTAATTACAGCCGCTTCCGCTTCTTCAGCAGCAGTTAAGGTATCATAAGCCTTTCCGTCAAGCGATAAAAACAAATTGCTGAAATCAATTTTCTTTGTAAACAATCCCAGTAACGGCATAACAACATCATTAACTAATGAGTTCACAATTGAATTAAATGCTCCGCCAATAATTATACCAACTGCCAAGTCAATCATATTGCCTCTTAAAGCAAATTTCTTGAATTCCCTTAACATAATCATCCCTCATTTCTTGTAATGGTGTCAGGCACCATTACAAAATTGTTACATCAGTTAATACTTTTGTAATAGTACCTGTCACCGTGTCAACCGCTTCATCTCAGTTCAATATTTTTGTTCTTCAATACAGCCAGCAGTCCTTCAACCATGTTTTGGACCTCATGCCCTTCTAGGGTTCGCTCCATGGATACGAATTCAAACCGCACCGTAACACTTTTCTTCCCGGGAAGAAGCTTCTCGTCCTCGAATATGTCAACAAGGTAGTATTTATCAAGATACCGGCAAGGATACAAATCGATATACCCGGATAGTGTTTCGTAGCGGATTTCTTTATCCATGAGAAGACTTAAATCCACAGTAACTCCGGGGTATTTGGAGACTTCTTTGTATTCCAGTACTGCTGCATCTGTCTTCTCCATATCATATATGTCGATTTCTGCAAATGCCACATTTAGCTTTTTATCAATATTATCTCTGATTATGGGATTAAGGACCGACATGTATCCGATTTCCTGAGCCTTTAAATGTATGCTTGATGAATTTACAGGATGCACATAATTGTATTTTTTATATGTGTTGTTCTCTGAAAATGCAGGAGCTATGTTTTTAATGCTTAGGATCAGATACTCTATAGCCTCCTTCAGCTTGAAAAATACTTCCTTCTCACTTAGCATTTTGCTTGCAATTACAACACCTAAGCGTTTCCTTTCATTACATAAGCCGTCCTCTTTCAATCCGGCGACAACACGGCCTATCTCATAAATTCCCATCTCAGGATAGTTATCTGCGTTCTTGTATACAAAACCAAGCAGGCTTGGAATAATAGTAGAGCGAATAGTGTCATTTTCTGCAGTAACAGAGTTTATAATTCGTATATTCGGCTCAGTTTTAATACCCAATTCCTTGTTTATCTTGGTTTCGTACCAGATGTAGCTGTGAACCTCATTCATATCATACTTATATGATAGCATAGTTTTAATTTTATATTCATTGTCTCTTTCCACACTGTGGCGTATTGGTGAAAGAAGACTCTTTGTAGAGTATGCATCAAAATTATCATATCCGTAGATTCTTGTGATCTCTTCGACTATATCGGCCTTTATTGTAACATCCTTAGTGGCACGCCATGAAGGTACTCTTACGCTAAATGCATCACCATTTCTTTCTACCTTAAAACCTAAAGCAGTTAGGGTCTCTTCCATCATGTCCGAGGATATGTCTATACCTGTATATTTATCCACATATGCTTTATCAAAATCAACTACAATATCTTTAAAACGCTTAACATATGAATCTGTCAGACATGAGGTGACTTTAACACCCGGGTCAATGTCCTTAAGAAGCTTCATGAAGCGTTCTATGGCAGTCACTGTCATCTCAGGATCAAGTGTCTTCTCATATCTTGCACTTGCATCTGTTCTAAGCCCCAATCTTGTAGCAGATTTACGGATACTCGTCGCATCAAAATTAGCACACTCAAGTAATACCGAGGTAGTATCATCAGCTATTGAGGACAGCTCTCCACCCATAATACCTGCTATTCCTATAGGTTCGTTCGAGTCACAAATCATCAAAGTATTAGTATCTATTTTTCTTGATACCCCATCCAATGTTAAGAATTCAAAAGGCTCCGAAAAGGTCTTTACCCTGATGTCTTTTACCTTCCTATTATCGTAAGCATGCATCGGCTGCCCCATCTCAAGCATTAAATAGTTGGTGAGATCTGCAAGAAGATTGATTGGACGCATACCGCAATATGTCAGGCGAATTCTCATGTTTATCGGAGATTTTTTCTTCCGAATATTATCCATAGTAATACAGCTGAAACGATATGTCTTTTGGTTGTCATCAACCCGAAGATCTATTGGTGCCAAGTCTTTATACAGACTTGAATCTACTAATTCTAAAGGCTTTAACTGTCTTTTGTTCAGAGCCGCAATCTCTCTTGCTATACCATAATGTCCCCATAAATCAGGACGGTTGGTAAGTGATTTATTATCCACTTCAAAGACAATATCCTCCAGCTGCATGAACTCCTTAATATCGGTACCAAGAGGATAGTTCTCTTCTATAATCATTATCCCTGAATGATCATCGCTTATTCCAAGCTCCTTCTCGGAGCAGCACATACCGCGGCTGACTACGCCCGCTATAGAGACCTCTTTTATCTCCAAATCACCGACACGTCCTCCAAGCTTTGCAAATGGTACAAGTGCCCCGACATATACATTTGGAGCGCCGCAGACCACTTCTACTACCTCTGAGCCTATATCCACCTTTACAAGATGCAGCTTATGTGAATTCGGATGGTCATTAACCTCTATGATTCTTCCCACAACAACATCTTTAATATTATTACCCATCTCATATATGTCTTCAACCTCAGCAGTAGATAAGGTAAAACGGTTAATAAGCTCCTTTATATCCACTCCGTCCAGATCGGTAAATTCTGAAATCCAATTCATTGATATTAACATAATAATCCTCCATTCTTATATGCAAATCTATCTGGTAAACTGTTTAAGCTGCTTTAAATTGCCGCTGTTGAACAGACGAATATCCTTGATATTGTATTTCATCATGGCAAGCCTTGTCAGACCAAGACCAAAGGCAAATCCTGTATATCTGTCCGGATCAATTCCTCCCATTTGAAGCACGTTCGGATGAATCATTCCGCAGGGCAAAAGCTCCAGCCATCCGGAATTCTTACAGGTTGGACATCCTCTTCCACTACAGATAGCACAATTAATATCCAGTTCAAAGCCGGGTTCCACGAAGGGGAAGAAGCCCGGTCTTAACCTTACCTTAACATCTCTTTCAAATACCTCGGATAATAATACCTTCATGAAATATATAAGATTTGAAATGGATATATCATCGCCTATCATCATCCCTTCAAGCTGAAAGAACGTATTCTCATGGCTGGCATCGATATTCTCATTTCTAAAACATCTGCCGGGAAACAGCACCTTTAGAGGCTCACCTTTCTTGGGTGCACCATACTTTCTCATAATGGTGTTTTGAGCAGCCGAGGTATGAGTCTTTAACAGCTGACCATTTTCCAGATAATAAGTATCCTGCATATCTCTTGCCGGATGATCCTTTGGAATGTTAACTGTTTCAAAATTATTATACTCAGTCTGTATCTCCAGCCCGTCCTCTATAATAAAGCCCATAGTCTTAAATATATCTTCAATCTGCTTCTGAACAATCGTTATCGGATGGAGCGTTCCGGCATCTCTTCTGGTCGGAATCGTATAGTCATAACGTTCTGCATTCTCGATTTCCTGTAAATACTCCTTTTCACGCAGCGTTGTCTGATAATTGACTATAGCCTGTTCAATTTCATTTTTTAGGCTATTCACTTTCATACCGGCTGTTTTTTTCTCTTCAGGGCTCAGATTACGCAGATTTTTCAACTGTTCTGTAACTAATCCCTTCTTGCCTAAAAAGGATACCCTTATTTTCTCAAGCTCAGTCTTTGAATTAACTGCGTTAAGCTCCTCATAGAACTGTTTTTTAATCTTATCCAGATTTTCTGTCATCGATAAACCTCCTAAAAAATATTGTTTCAACAAAAAAGCTTTCATCCGCAGGGACGAAAGCATCGTGGTACCACCCAATTTCAAGCCTTTATCTTTAATCATAAAGACTCCTCTAATGTGTTAACGGTACAACCGGCCTTTCTTTTATCGCACTTTACCGTACGATATCTTAAAGGCAACTCCGGTGCCGAATTTCGAGATAAGTCTGAACCTCGGATGTGCTTTCAGCCGATGACACATCCTCTCTGTGAGGAAGAAATACCCTACTTAATCACCTTCATAGTTTTTGTCTTTTGGTTCATTTTAGATATATTAACTGACAAAATAGGAAAAGTCAATACCATTTTCTTTTAAATAATCAGCATCGCATCACCGAAGCTAAAAAATCGGTATCTCTCCTTAATAGCCTCCCCGTATGCTTCCAAAATTTTTTCTCTACCTGCAAAAGCAGATACAAGCATTAAAAGCGTGGACTCCGGCAGATGAAAATTAGTTATCAGACCGTCCATCACCTTAAAACGGTAACCCGGATAAATAAAAATTGATGTATCACCGCTGCCTGCCTTAACATAACCGTTCTCATCAGATGTGGTTTCAATGGTACGGCAGCTTGTAGTACCTACACATATTATCCTGCCACCGTTTTCCTTTGCAGTGTTTATCTTGTCTGCTTCGTCTTTTAATACCTGATAATATTCAGAATGCATATGATGTTCCTGTACATTTTTCACCTTAACCGGGCGAAATGTACCCAAACCCACATGCAGAGTCACATAAGCAATATTAACACCTATAGACTGAATCTTTGCTAACAGCTCAGAAGTAAAATGAAGTCCGGCTGTTGGAGCTGCCGCAGAACCGTCATATTTTGCATATACTGTCTGATATCTGTACCTGTCTGTCAGTTCATGTGTAATATAAGGAGGTAATGGCATCTCACCAAGCCGGTCAAGAATCTCCTCAAATATTCCATTATATGATAACTTCACTAACCGATTGCCATCCTCAAGAATATCAATGATTTCTCCATGCATCAAGCCATTACCGAAGGATATTACTGTTCCCGGTCCGGCTTTTTTACCGGGCTTCACTAAGGTTTCCCAGATATCATTTTCTCTTCTTCTTAGAAGCAAAAGCTCAATTCTGGCTCCATGACCGTTTCTGACTGCTTCTTCTCCATGAATACCCACCTTCTCTCCGATTAAACGGGCCGGAATAACCTTAGTGTTGTTTAACACTAAGCAATCACCTGCTCTGAGATATGATATTATATCTCTGAATATTCTATGCTCACATTCACCGGAGGACCTGTTCAAAACCAAAAGTCTTGAATCCGCTCTATTTGAAAGAGGATCCTGTGCAATAAGCTCCTGTGGTAAATCATAATAAAAGTCATGTGTTTTCATGAATGTTCCTCATATTAAAATAATAAATCCGATTTTTTCCTAAGCAGCTTTGCACCGTTTACAATAAGAAAAATACCTGTTACCAAGCCGGATAATATGAACAGAATGCCAAGCACCAAATTCCATACTCCTACGGATTTCATCGTGTTATAAATCTTCTCCATCATGATAGCTTCCTCCTCGATTATTATTTTTCACAACCATATAACTCATAATATTCATCTATTAATTTCTTTAGATTATCATCAATAATGATTTTGCCTTTATAAGGTTTGTTGTAGAGGTGTTTCACAACCTCCTCCATAGTCACGATGGCTGTTGCTGCAAAATTATAAGTGTCTTCCAACTCCTTAAGTGCACTGCATGAGCCCTGTGCCCGCTCCATTCTGTCAACAGATACGACCAGTCCTAATACCTTTACCTCCTTATGTTCACCGGCAGCCTGAGCCTGTATAATCGGCATGATTTCTCTGATGGATGTGCCTGCCGTAGTCACATCCTCAATGATTACTACTCTGTCACCCTCATTTATTGGGGATCCAAGCAGAATGCCCTTGTCACCGTGATCCTTTATCTCTTTCCGATTGGAGCAATACCTGATATCTTTATTAAAATGCTCACTTATAGCCATAGATGTGGCAACACTTAGTGGAATTCCTTTATAGGCCGGACCGAATAATACATCAAAATCCAACCCAAACTTATCATTAATTGCTCTTGCATAGTATTCACCCAGTTTACGAAGCTGTGAACCGGTTTTATAGAATCCTGTGTTGATAAAAAACGGAGTCCTTCTTCCGCTCTTTGTTACAAAATCTCCGAATTTCAGCACACCACAATCAACCATAAACTCAATAAATTCCTTCTTATATTGCTCCATGTTTACCTCCCATTGTTTATCTTACGCATCCAATTAAGTCCTTTATATCCTTTATATTCTTCCTCATCATATATGCTTCTATTCCATCAATCACTTCCTCTGTAGCTTTTGGATTAATGAAATTTGCTGTGCCGACAGCCACCATCGAAGCTCCTGCCATTATGAATTCCAAAGCATCCTCACCATCCATTATCCCTCCCATTCCTATTATGGGAAGCTTCACAGCATTAGCAGCCTGATATACCATCCTGACTGCTATCGGCTTTATGGCAGGACCCGATAACCCACCTGTTTTATTGGCAAGGAGAAAGGTTCTTCTTTCTATGTCAATCTTCATACCCGTAAGTGTATTAATAAGGGATATGGCATCGGCACCGCCGGCTTCTGCTGCCCTTGCTGTTTCTGCTATATCTGTAACATTAGGACTAAGCTTAATGATAATAGGCTTCTTGGAATATCTTCTCACCTTTGATGTAATCGCTTCAACACGGGCGGGGTCCTGTCCAAAAGCTATACCGCCTTCTTTAACATTGGGACAGGATATGTTGATTTCCAGCATGTCAACATCATAATCAGAAAGTCTTTCAACCACTTCACAGTATTCTTCTTCAGTTTTACCGACTACATTTACAATTATCCTTGTATCATATGACCTTAGAAACGTCAGGTCACGCTGTATGAATACATCTATACCGGGATTTTGTAGCCCAATGGCATTTAGCATTCCGCCATAAGTCTCTGCTACTCTTGGTGTGGGATTTCCTTCCCAAGGGGTGAGAGATACTCCCTTAGTTGTGACTGCACCAAGCCTTGACAAATCTACATAATCGCTGTATTCCATGCCCGAACCAAAGGTTCCCGAGGCTGTGGTAACCGGGTTCTTAAAGGTTATGCCGGCTATTGTTACTTCTGTGTTTATATCTTTCAAGCTTTTGTCCACCACATTTCTATTTATATTAATATATTTTGCTGATATCTGTGCTGTTAATCTATATTATATATCGTGCCAAACATCCGGCAACCATATATTCGGTAATCATGTCCCACGTATTCATGTGTATGACATTACAGTATTATCTCATCGGCATAAAATACAGGGCCTTCTTTACATACCCTTTTATTATGCACATTAGAATGATGATCTACCTCGGTTGATTTACATACACATGCCAGACATGCACCTATACCGCATGCCATCCGCTCCTCAAGAGAAAGCTGAGCCTTTATCTGCTTAGTCATTGCATATTCTTTTATGCCCTTAAGCATTGGTACGGGTCCACAGGCATATATGATATCGGCAGTTAAATCATTGGCTTTAATAGCATCCAAAACATTTCCTTTGATTCCGGTACTTCCATCCTCTGTAGAGATATATACTTTACCGTATCTTTCAAAATCTTTATTTAAAAAGGTTGCGTCCCTGTATCCCAACACGATATCTTTATCACATTTCAACTGTTTGGCAAGCTCAAGTAAAGGAGGTATTCCTATTCCCCCTCCGACTATTAGTGCCTTGCCTTCTTCCAGGGTAAATCCATTACCCAAAGGTCCTATGCAGTCTGCCACATCTTGAGGCTTAAGTTCGGAAAGCTCTTGTGTGCCTTTTCCCACTACTCGGTAAACCAGCCGAATACTTCCGGCTTTACTGTCAATTTCACATATACTTATCGGTCTTGGAAGCAGCCTGCCTTCATGCCTGCAATACAAGGATATGAACTGCCCCGGCTTTGCATCTGCTGCCATATCCTCAGCTTCCAAAAGCAGATCATATACTCCCTCTTCAAGTCTGTTATTTTCCAATACCCTGATGCTTTTCTTAATAGCAGCTGACATTTTCTTCTCCTTCCGGTAGTATAATGTTCAAGTACGCCCCGGTGTACTTGTACGCTAATAAAATGCTTAACCTTCAATAATCTTCACATGAACCTTCCGCATCCTGGGTCCGTCATACTCCGTCAAATATATACCCTGCCAGGTCCCAAGAATTAGTCTGCCCTCATCTATAATTATAGTCTCGGAAAATCCCATTAAGCTGGATTTTATATGAGCAGCAGAATTCCCCTCAATATGATGATACCCATCAGAAAACGGAATTACTTTATTAATTTCCATTAGAAGATCTCTTACAACATCCGGGTCGGCATTTTCATTAATAGTAACCGCTGCTGTGGTATGAGGAACAAATACAACACATAATCCGTTTTCTACCTTACTTTTCATAACCGCTTCCTGCACCTGTCTTGTTATATCTACCATTGCAGTAGTCTGCGGAGTCTTTATACTAAAGGTAAATACTTTACTCATATTATCAAAATCCTTTCCTTGGCCTGTGTAAAATGTGTAAAATAAGTATCTGTCTGTTCACAGTACTGATTGTCTACCCATAATTATAAACCAAAAAATATTCAAAATACAAGCACGGTTTATCTACCTGTCTCTTACGTTCTTCTTCTTCATCATTATTGAAGACAGTATCATGAATAAAACACCACTCGCAAACATAAGTACAAATTGCATCCAAGGGGTGGATACTGTATTTCCGATCTTTAAGTCCATGCCGGTCATTTTGGAGTATTCAGATATCGCCTCCTTCGGCAAACCTGCAAAGGCTGTATGTAGTGCATCTACAGTAAATACCTTACGCATCCATGCACTCCCCTGAGACATGGGTATGAATGCAAGAATCTTTCCAACAATGTCAGGCATAATTCCTATAGGAACATACATTCCTGTAATAAATCCTGACAGAGTATATACAAATGTAGATATACCGCTATATGCACTCCTAGTTCTTGCCATACTCGTGATAAAGAACAAAAATGCTGTGGTTGAAAAGGCATTTAACACAATCAGACCAAGTACCTTCAGTGCCATGGTTAGAGATATAAGTGTTCCTCCGGTAAGCACTACGATAATCTCTGATACTATTACGGTTATTACACTAAAAATCACGCTTAAACTAATAGCTGATATCACATATCCTGATACTAGAATAAAACGGGAAATGGGTGCTGCATAATATCCTGCCAGCTTACCGCTTTCCTCGTCCCAGCTCATCATGCTCAGCATTCCCATAGAAGCAGATATTCCGTTAACAATAGTTATACCTGCTATTATCATGGAGAATACAAGTGTTCGTGCATTGGCATCATCAAGTGCAGGATTTCTGACACCCGGTACCAGACGCTCGGCGGGTATGACGGTATCTTTCATTATATTGTCCATATAACGAATAATATCCTTAACCATATCAATATTCATATCACCGAGGAAAACAAGCATAAGCGTTATAATAATCAGCATGGATAAAAATGTATAGAATACATTTTCTTTATCCTTGCAATACACAAGTAAATTCCTTTTTATAATAGAATTTAATGCTCTCATAATATTCTCCCTTCCTGCGTCGCTTTGCGAAATCCCGTTTATACTGTTTCCACAAGCTGCTTTCCCGTAATGTTTAGGAATACATCATCCATAGTTCCCTGAACAACCTCATAGGAGTTGATATATGGCGAAATCTCATTAAGTATCGGTATGGCAGCTTTTGTATCAGGGACAAATATTGTTATATGATTGCTTCTTTCTTTATAACTCAAATTGTATTTTTCAGCTGTCATTATAACCATATCGTAGCTGTCTGCAAATACCCTGATGCGATCCGAAGCGTAGGTTTCTTTCAGCTTTGAAGGTGAACCATAGGCTGTAATCCTGCCGCCGTCAATAACAGCTACATTCTGAGCCCTTGCAGCTTCTTCCATATAATGAGTAGTAAGGAATATAGTCATATTTTGCTCCCTGCGAAGCCTCTCCACACTTCTCCAAACCATACGCCTTGTCTGAGGATCTAAGCCCGTGGTGGGCTCATCAAGAAACAATATCTCAGGTCGGTTCATAATTGCTCTGGCTATCTCACAACGTCTCTTTTGCCCGCCGGATAATTTGCGGTATTGTCTGTCCAGTAAGTCTCCGATGTCAAGGGTATCACATACCATGTCCAGATTCTTCTTAACAACATATGTATCCTTTTCATATAAATATGCTCTGCTAAAAAGATTCTGTCTGACACTTAGCAGCGGATCCAAAGTATTATGCTGGAATACCACCCCCAGCTTAGAACGAATGGCATTGTTGTCTCTGCCCAACTCATATCCGCATATTTTTACATCTCCTGCATCAGGTGCATAGAGAGTGCATAGCATATTTATAGTTGTCGATTTGCCTGCTCCGTTAACGCCCAGATAGCCAAACAACTCACCTTTACCAACTGTGAAGCTGATATCATCTACTGCCTTTATGTCGCCAAAACGCTTGGAAAGTCCACTAACCTTAATAATCTCATCCATAGGTATATCACTCCTCTCCTTATTTCAACCTTTTATTACTATAAAAGAATTGTAATTAAAATGCAATCTATTTATTTCAATAGTAAATCATATTACACAGCCGAATGATAAGACCTTGACAATAATCTTAAGACTGTGTTATATTAACCACCGATACTAAATGTACGGAATATAAATAATCCAACCAGAAAGGAAAAAGATGGCAAAAATGAACCCTATTGTAACAATCGAAATGCAAAACGGGGATATCATGAAGCTTGAGTTATATCCCGATATTGCCCCAAATACAGTTAATAATTTTATCTCTCTGATTAACAAGGGCTTCTATAACGGATTGATATTCCATAGAGTTATCCGTGGTTTTATGATTCAAGGCGGAGACCCTAATGGCAACGGTACCGGCGGACCCGGATATTCTATTAAAGGAGAATTTACCTATAATAATTTTGAAAACAAGCTTAAGCATACTGCCGGAGTTATCTCTATGGCAAGATCTCAAAGACCGGATTCCGCAGGCTCACAATTTTTCATTATGCATAAGGATTCACCGCATTTGGACGGCTCCTATGCCGCATTCGGTAAGATAATCGATGGCATAGACGTGGTTAATAAAATTGCCGATACCAAAACTGATTATTCGGACATGCCCCTTGAACCCCAAGTTATGAAAAGTGTTACCGTAGACACTTTCGGCATAGAATATCCTGAACCGGAAAAATGCTGACTGAGAAACAAAAACTGTATGAGGCTGTATCACGATATGTCGTGATACAGCCTCCCTCAATTAATTCTTACTCCAAGCCTTTCTTAAATCGTCCTTCATATCAAGTACGGCCTGTCTTGAGGCATCCGCATAAGCTGCCTCACCATAGCTTGCATATTGAGGCAGTTTGTATGCAGTAATAATTCCTCTGGAGGAATTTACAACAGCTCCTTTTCCGTCTTTATTAAAGTAATGCCTAAGATCCTCAGCCTTACCACCTTGAGCACCGTAGCCCGGAACTAGAATTAAGGTGTTGGGCATAAGCTTACGCAGGTTTTTTCCCACCTCAGGATAAGTAGCACCTACCACTGCACCTATATAGCTGTATTCAGAGCCCATAAACAACTCTCCCCATTGTGCTACCTTTTCACCTACCAGCTCATATAAAGGGCGACCGTCTATAAGCCGATCCTGAAACTCTCCGCTGGAGGGGTTTGAAGTCTTTACAAGAATAAACAACCCTTTGCTCTCCTGCTTACATACCTCTATGAACGGCATTATACCATCCGAACCCAAATAAGGATTTACTGTAATAAAATCCTCATCAAAACCTCTAAAATCCTTACCTTTTATGTTAATCCTGCCAAGATGTCCGGTTGCATAAGCGGTTGATGTCGAACCGATATCTCCACGCTTAACATCACCTATAACAATCAAACCTTTTTGCTTTGCATAATCTATGGTCTTTACATAAGCCTTCATTCCCTCTATGCCAAATTGCTCATACATGGCAATCTGCGGCTTAACTGCAGGTACAAGATCATAGACCGCATCAATAATTCCTTTATTATACAGCCATATAGCTTCAGAAACACCTTCGAGGTTCTCACCCTTATTTTTATATGCCTCACTAAGTATATGCTCCGGTACATATGACAGCATAGGGTCAAGTCCGACCACTATGGGAGCTTCCAGATCCATTATTCTTTCTACAAGTTTATTAATCATGATAATCCTCCTGAACCGCTTTCATATCTGATTTCTCCTGATACCAAAGTATACATAACCTTTCCGTATACCCTTCTTTCATGAAAAGGCGTGTTGCTTGATTTAGAGTAAAACTTATTCTTATCTATGATGTATTCCTTATTATGATCAATTATCACTATGTCCGCAACCTTACCCTCACCTATGCAGCCCCTGTCTATTCCAAGTATCCCGGCAGGATTTAAACTCATTTTCTCAACCATCTTGCTTAGGCTTAGAATACCCGTCCTTACAAGCTCGGTATATGTGATGGGCAAGGCTGTTTCCAGCCCTACTATTCCAAATGGTGCTTCTGTCATGGACTTAATCTTTTCCTCATACGAATGCGGGGCATGGTCAGTTGCTATCACATCCAGCACATCATTCTTTAGAGCATCCTTTATGGCTTCTTTATCTTCCCTGCTTCGAAGCGGAGGATTCATCTTATAGTTTGCATCATCACCCGTAATATCCTCATCTGATAATGTAAAGTAATGTGGACATGTTTCACCTGTTACCTTAAGCCCCTTATCCTTCGCCATCCCAAGCATCTTAACACTGCCCCCTGTAGAACAGTGGCATAGATGGAGTCTTGTGCCTGTTTCCTTTGCCAATATAATATCCCTTGCAACAATAATATCTTCCACAGCATTGCTTATACCGGCAAGCTTCAGCTTCTCTGCCTTAGCTCCTGCGTTTATAACTCCGTCTGCGGCAAGATATTTATCCTCACAATGTGCAAATACTACCGTATCANGCTTNGCAGCCTCTATCATAGCCTTGGCATATAAGGCGGTATCCATGACGGATTTGCCGTCTTCGCTTATNCCGACAGCACCGNCTTTNANTAATTCCGGTATGTCGGTCAGCTCCTTTCCTTCCTGACCGATGGTAACCGCCCCAATGGGATGAATATTAACCAAAGCTTCCTTAGCCCTGTCAAGAACAAATTGTATCGTATCAGCCCTGTCAAGCACCGGCTTGG
>JGI24709J26583_10000377_pt1 | contig 37487 bp, 30 predicted proteins | sample BioPla2DNA1_FD_26583 | JGI IMG/M metagenome (IMG submission 26583) | reverse complement strand
AGTGCTTATGCAATTGTGCTGTAATAGCTGTAACTACGGTACCTATCGAGCGAACGGTTCACTCAAGTGCCTATGCAAGTTAAGAAATGTAAGAATAAAAATACAGAGGAGGAGTTTTAGATATGAATTACACAACAATTTTTAATATTACAGACTTTGGAGCAATTCCAGATGGTAAAACTCTTTGTACTGAAGCATTTAGTGCAGCGGTAAACAAATGTAAGCAAATGGGTGGTGGGACTGTATATGTTCCTGCTGGCACTTTTCTTACAGGAGCTATACATTTAGTTAGCAATACAAACCTTTATCTTGATGCAGGTGCAATACTGCTTTTCAGCCAGGATCCAGAGGATTATCCTATTGTAAATTCCCGTTGGGAGGGAGAAGAAAAATTAATGTATTCTCCAATGATTTATGGTGATGGCGTTGAAAATGTTTCAATAACCGGGCACGGTACAATAAACGGGCAAGGCGAGACATGGTGGAAACTTCATAATGAGCAAAATCTAAAGTATCCACGCCCAAGATTTGTATGTTTTCAAAACAGTGAAAGGATCTTAGTTGAGGGAATAAAGATTATCAATTCCCCTGCGTGGACGGTAAATCCAGTTAACTGCAACAATGTTACAATTAACAAAATATCAATAAAAAACCCTGGAGATTCACCTAATACTGACGGAATAAATCCAGATTCTTGCCGTAATGTAAGAATAGCAAATTGCTATATTAGTGTTGGGGACGATTGTATTGCAATAAAATCAGGTGTGGAACAAAGTAAGCTGCGAATTCCGTGTGAGAACATAAGCGTCACAAACTGTACCATGCTCGACGGACATGGTGGGGTTGTAATTGGCAGTGAAATGAGCGGGAGCGTTAGAAATGTTACTATTTCTAACTGTGTATTCGAAGGAACTGATAGAGGCATTCGCATTAAAAGTAGACGTGGCCGCGGTGGTGCTGTAGAGGATATTCGTATAAACAATATTGTAATGACAAAGGTAATGTGCCCATTGATAATGAATTTGTACTATTTCTGCGGTGAGGGAGGAAAAGCAGACATAGTTAAGGATAAAAATCTTCAGCCCGTGGACGAAGGAACGCCTGCGTTTAGAAGAATACATTTAAGTAATGTAACTGCCAGGGATGCAGGAGCGTGCGCTGGTTTCTTCTATGGTCTTCCTGAAATGCCAATAGAGGATATTAGCTTTGATAATGTTTCCGTTCATATGGATGCTGACGGTAAGCCAGATGTACCTGCAATGATGGATAACCTTGAACCTATGAAACGTAAGGGTATATACCTAAATAATGTTAAGAATGCAAGCTTTAATAATGTGCAAATAACAAATCATGAGGGAGATGCATTTACTGTTGAAAATTGTGAAAGCATAAAATTTATAAATTGCACCGAATAAGTATTATTGCATATGGAGTAGTTAATAGGAATTAAATAATATTAACAGACTTTACATTGTTATACAGCAACAAAATTTGTAGCCCAAAACCTGAATATTTAGGAGTTGGGCTATTTTCTTTACTTTTTACTCATATGAAGTACTGGTTTAAAACCCATGAATTCATTTACATACCTTTTGTAATCATATAGATATGTTACAATACTTAAAATTAGGGTATTCATTGAATTAAGTATGAGAATAATATGTTAGAGAGGAAAGACAGATGAAGAATAAATCGTTAATTATAAAAGGGATGACATGTGCTTCTTGTGCAAAAGCTGTTGAAAGGCATGTTGGCAAAGTTACAGGTGTTAACTCTGCTAATGTTAATCTTGCTACCGAGAAGCTTAATGTAGAATATGATGAAGCATTAACTGATATTTCAAATATATATGAAGCTATAAGAAACGCAGGTTATGATGTGGAGGAAGCGACAGAGAGCAATATTAGGGAAGTAAATATCCCTATATTGGGCATGTCTTGCGCATCATGTGCTAAAAGTAATGAAAGGGCCATAGGGAAGCTACCGGGTATAATTGAGGTTAGTGTAAACTACGCTACTGAGAAAGCTCATGTAGTTTATGATTCCAGTAAGACAAGATTGTCAGAGATCAGACATGCAATAGAAAATGCTGGCTACAAGCCTCTTGACATTGAGGAGGGGGAAAAAACAGATCATGAAAAGGATCTCAGAGAAAAAGAAAGAAACACATTATGGAAAAAATTTATTCTCTCGGTAATTTTTACTGTACCTCTATTCTATATTTCTATGGGACATATGGTGAATCTGCCCATACCTAATATTATTAACCCAAGCATACACCCTCTCAACTTTGCATTAACTCAACTTGCTCTGGTAATTCCATCCATGATTGCAGGTTATCAGTTTTATACTATAGGCTTTTCACGCCTTGTTAAGTTTGAACCAAACATGGATTCGCTAATTGCTATTGGTACTAGTGCTGCATTTGTTTATGGTATGTATGCAATTTATCAAATCATATTAGGATACTCTCATTTTGCACATGAACTGTATTTTGAATCAATTGGAGTAATTATCACTTTAATTCTTCTGGGTAGGTATCTTGAAGCTGTGACGAAAGGAAAAACCTCCGAATCCATAAAAAAGCTAATGGGTCTTACTCCTAAAACAGCTACAGTTATTATCGATGATGAAGAAATGGTGATACCAGTAGACGAAGTAGAAGTAGGGGATATACTTGTTGTGAAACCGGGTGAAAGGATTCCTGTAGATGGTGTAGTTGTTGAAGGACGAACATCCATAGATGAGTCCATGCTTACTGGGGAGAGCATTCCTGTTGAAAAGAATGAGGGAAGCAATGTGGTTGGTGCTAGTATAAATAAAAATGGAACAATAAAGTTCAAAGCAACAAGGGTTGGGAAGGATACTACCCTTGCGAATATTATAAAGTTTGTTGAAGACGCTCAAGGTTCGAAGGCTCCTATTGCAAGGGCAGCCGATGTTATTGCCGGATACTTTGTACCAGCAGTTATAATTATTGCCATTGTTGCAGCAATTGGCTGGCGTTTAGCAGGGGAGTCAACTATTTTTGTACTCACAATATTTGTTTCAATTCTTGTCATTGCATGCCCATGTGCACTCGGACTTGCTACACCAACAGCCATTATGGTTGGAACAGGAAAAGGGGCGGAGTTAGGAGTGCTTTTTAAGAACGGTGAAGCCCTTGAAACTGCACATAAAACCAATGTAATTGTATTTGACAAAACTGGTACTATAACCGAAGGCGAGCCAAAAGTAACTGATATCATAACTGTAAATGGAGTGGATGAAGATGAACTATTACAGTTATCTGCTTCAGCAGAAAGAAGCTCGGAACATCCTTTGGGAGAGGCAATTGTAAATTATGCGAAGGAGCGGAATTTGAGCTTTTTGCCCTTTGAGCATTTTGAGGCAATCCCTGGCGAAGGAATAGAGGTTATTATTAACGGCAAAAACGTGTTAATTGGTAATAAAAAGCTTATGACTGATAGAAATATTGAAATGACTAAGGAAGCACAAGCTGAGAGATTGGCAAATGAGGGGAAAACCCCAATGTTTATTGCTATTGATAAAAAGGAAGCTGGTATTATTGCAGTTGCCGATGTAATTAAACCAAGCAGCAAGCAAGCAATTGAGATATTACACAACATGGGTATAGAGGTTGCAATGATAACAGGTGATAATAAAAGAACAGCCCATGCTATAGCAAAACAAGTTGGTATTGATCGAGTTATGTCAGAAGTACTGCCCCAAGATAAAGCGAAAGAAGTTATTAAACTTCAACAAGAGGGTTTGAAAGTTGCGATGGTGGGCGACGGAATAAATGATGCACCAGCATTAGCTCAAGCAGATACAGGAATTGCAATAGGTTCAGGTACAGACGTGGCCATTGAATCGGCGGATATTGTCCTGATGAAAAGCGATTTGATGGATGTACCTACTGCAATTCAGCTAAGTAAAAAGACTATAAGAAATATAAAAGAAAATTTATTTTGGGCTTTCGCGTATAATACTGCAGGTATTCCAATTGCAGCAGGATTGTTGTACATTTTCGGTGGTCCTCTACTAAATCCAATGATAGCAGCAGGTGCTATGGCATTTAGTTCAATATCAGTCTTAACTAATGCACTAAGGCTGAAGAGATTCAAAAACATTTAGCCCATTCAGCATAATTAGTTGTTTTTCTTGTTTCATGAACTAATATAATGTGCTAAAATAATGAAACGATATGCATAACTATTATGTTTACTTACAAGGGGGACAATATGAATTTTACTGTTGTAGTAGAACAAGTATTAATACTTTTAATAATTTTAGTCGTAGGAATTGTTTCTGGTAAGGTAGGATTTATAGCAGATGGGGCTTCGAAAAAACTCTCGGAGCTCCTATTATATGTTACAAGTCCAATGATGGTGTTGAGTTCTTTCTTTTTTGAATATTCAGCTGAGAAAATGAAGAATGCCTTGTTGGTATTTTTAGTGGCTTCTGGATTTTATTTGTTGAGTATTTTTTTGGCCAAATTAATATTTAAGTCATTTAGCAGCAAAATAAAACCCATAATGCAATTTTCAGCAGTCTTTTCAAATGCAGCATTTATGGGTTTGCCCATGATGAAAGCTCTATACGGATTAGATGGAGTGTTCCTGGGTTCATTCTATGTTGTTGCTTTCAATATATTTGCGTGGACTTTTGGATATGCTATGTTTAGTACTGTTGAAGAAGATGGGGGAATGAAAAAACTACTAAAAAAAGCAATGCTAAACCCCGCGGTTATTGCAGTTTATGTGGGAGTCATTATTTTTGTTTTTCGCATTCCTGTACCAGGAGCAATAGAACGTGCTGTTAACTATATAGGGGACATGACAATGCCCTTATCTATGTTAATAATAGGTTCACTTATTAGCACAGTAAAAGTTAAAGAGCTTCTAAATGACGCAAAAGTGTATTATGCATCAGCAGTAAGGCTTATTGTTATGCCATTATTAGCATATGTAATTCTATACTTGATAGGAACTCCGAAGATACTTATTTCAATAATTGTTACAGCTCTGTCAATGCCAGTTGCGGCAACTACAACAGTGTTTGCAGATTTGTTTGACAAGGATGCTGTGTTTGCCTCTAAAGTCGTTATGATGTCAACTATTCTATCAGTTGTTACTGCTCCAGTTATAATTGGACTAATTTGATATGTTTAGTTTAGAATTTGGAAGTCTTGATTTTGCGAAAAACTGGAGTATACTATAGACTGGCCAGCAAAAGCATTAAAATAAAAGCCTTGCAGCGTTTGAATAGAGGATAGCTTCTCTTTCCTGATCGGTTAAGTTAAGTCTGAGGAACCTAGTTAACTCTTCCTCATGCTCCCACATAGGATAGTCACTTCCAAAAAGAAACTTTTGGATTCCGTGGGATCTAATCATATTTACTGCTTCACCAGGCTCTAAAAATTTCAGTGAGCTGGATGTATCCATGTATATGTTTTTACCTACTAGATATTTCCATGAATCCTTCCACATTTGATACCCACCAAAATGAGCTGCTATTATGGTCAGGTTAGGGAATTGCTGTATTATATTAGCAAGTCTTTGAGGGCTTGAAAAATCAGAGTTCTCATCTCCAATATGGATGAGCAGAGGAAGTTTACCCTCAAATGCGGCATATATACGCAGAGCTGACGCATCATCGATACGAAACTTCTGAAACTCAGGATGTAACTTAATGCCCTTTATTCCTAAAGCAATAATTCTTTGAACTTCGGCCTCAGGGTTTTTCATATCGGGGTGGAGAGTCCCAAAACCAATTAGGTTATCGTGCTTTTTAACTTCTTCATAAACATAGTCATTAATGCAAGCTACCTGCTCTGCTCGAGTTGCAGAAGAGTGCACCACATACTTTTCTACACCTATTTTTTCACCGCTCTCAAGCAGATCCATTGTCGTTCCTTTGCCAGACATAGGTAAATTGTAATAACTGCCAATATTCTCAACAGCTTTTTCGGATATTTTCTCTGGGAAAATATGCGTGTGTGTATCTATTATTCTATATTTGTTTTCCATGATTTATCCCCTTAGATAGCTTTACAAGAGCATTTGAACTCTTTGTTGTAAGCATAAAAACAATTTGTCAATCTGCCTTACCATTAAAATATCTATTTGCCTTTATTAATGCAGGTGCAATAGCTATTGTAATTGCAATACCTACAATTAACTGAATGATATTCATTGGTACGCTAAAGATAGGTGATATAGGGTTTCCATAAAGGATGAGCTCAGCGAAGTAATATCCAATTACCATGCATGCACCCGAACTAAGCATTCCAAGAACAACTCCAGCACCAATGCTTTTATTTTTTTGCTTTTTTACCAAATAAAGCATTATTGCAAACACGATAATTATAGTACCAATAATTGCAACTGTCAATTTAATCTGTATGTCTGAGGCTGCATCCATAACATATTCAGGTGTTTGCTCTAAATCTACCGATAGTTTATCTAAGGAAATATCAATGGCTTTTGCCAGTGCATCTTTTAAGCTTATGAAAAATATACTCCAAATTGCGACTGTTGTAGCGGCTGATNGTATTGCCTCTTTTCTTGTTCTCTGCCTTAAAACCAACCCCATAATAAGTGCCATAAGCGATTTAATAATTAAGGTTGGTAGTGCCCATTGTGCATAAGGTGATAAAAGATCTGCAAGCATAGACCCGACACCTGCAGCAAAAGAGCCGTAAAATGGCCCCAGTATTATAGCTGATATAAAAATGAAGCCGTCTCCTAAATGTATGTACCCATTCATAGTAGGTATTTTTATTATACTGGTTGCTAAGAAAACTAAGCCTGTCATCAGGCCAGTCAATACTATTTTTTTAATTTGTTCATTTGGTTGAGTCATTGTATTCTCCTTTTACAGCAGCACCGTAACTATTTTCCGTTAAGATAGAATATAACACAGAGCTGACCATTATGAAAGTAGCAGTTTAAATTGAATCGTTGTAGAAAGCAAAAAAGAAACCTTTAATAAGGAATTTAGAATGCACCAGCGATACTCCAAGCATGTAATACACAGATGTAAATTTTTAATGAAAACAATTATGATTTATTATATGTCAAGCGCTTGACATAAACTCATATCATTATTATAATTGTTTTGAAAAGAATATGTACGTGTGGGGGTAGTAGAGTTGATTTTAGATCTGAATATAATGGATAACCTAAAGAGTATAGAAGAATTAAACAGTATAACAAAGGGAGATATGCCCGGTGATAAAATCTATATAGATTCTGAGCACTTAAAGAAAGCCAAAGTCATTCTACCTTATTTAGTAGATTTACTTGCCCCTTTCATTGATGAGCATCCTATGCACAGAGCAGTTATATCTATTTATGGTGGTTCTGGGACAGGTAAGTCGGAGATTGCATCACTTATTTCGTATTATTTTAATCAAATAGGTTTGGGTAGTTACATCTTATCTGGTGATAACTATCCTCACAGAATACCAAAACACAATGACGCAGAGAGGTTACGAATATTTAGGCAAAGTGGAATAAAGGGGCTTGTTTCCTTTGGTCTGTATACACAGACTAATAGTGAAATTTTGAGAGAGTTACAAGAAAACAATTATGATTTAGATACTTATTACGAAAAAAAATTCCCTTGGATGTTGATTTATAAAAGTGAAGGTATGAGGGGGCTTCGAAGCTATTTGGGGACACCTAATGAAATTGATTTTGATGAACTAAACAGAATTATATTGCAGTTTAAAAATGGCGCCGAAAGAATATTTTTAAAACGAATGGGAAGAAAAGAAGAAGAACTTTGGTATGAACAAGTTGATTTTAGCAATAAAAAAATAATGATAATCGAATGGAGCCATGGCAATAGTTATTATCTTTCTGGGATTGATATTCCTATTTTGCTAAGTAGCACACCACAGGAGACACAAAAATTCCGTAAAATCCGTAACAGAGATAAAGGAGCTGATAGTCTATTTACAGCAATGGTACTTGATATAGAGCAAGATTTGATAATAACGCAGGCTCCAACGGCAAAACTTATTGTTTCGAAAGATTGTGAGATAATCTCTTGTGGCGAATATTTGAGAAAAATGATGGAGGAAAAACAAAATACATAAAGAAGGTGGTGGCTGTACATATGAATAATCCGAATTGTTCTGGGTGTAATGATAGACCTATGTTGAATGTATACCCTGACAGCATAGGTGGCACTTTGGCAGATATAATTAAGTTCCTACAAATGCCGGAGCTGGCAAACGTATTTCAATCAATATATATACTTCCAAGCTTATTCAATACAGATTTAGATCGTGGTTTCTCTGTTATTGACTACGAGCTTAATGAGCAATTTGCTTCAATTAAAGACTTAGAAGTTCTTAGAGATATGAATATGGAGCTAAAACTTGATTTTGTATTAAATCATTTATCAATGCTATCCGAATATTTTCAAGATCTTATTAAAAAAGGAGACAACTCAGTATATAAAGATTTCTTTATTATTTGGAATCAGTTTTGGGATGGGCATGGGGAAATGACCGATGAAGGATATATACAACCTGATGAGGACTTGATAAAGAATATGTTTTTCAGAAAGCCCGGACTCCCTCTGCTAAATGTGCGCTTTCCAGATGGAAATGCAGTCCCTTATTGGAACACTTTTTATCAGGAAAAAATATATCGGAACATAGATGTTTTTGATTTAGTATGTGATATGAACATCCAATATTCGACAGCATTAAAACTTGAAGAGTTTGTAAACGAAGAAATATCAAAAGGGAAAAAACCTAATGAGATTGATTTTGGTCAATATATACCATATAGAGAAAAGGTTATTGAATTACTAGAGAGTAAGTGTAGGTATATGGGGCAAATGGATCTGAACATAAACTCGCCATTGGTTTGGGATTTCTATAAGGAAACTCTTAAGAAACTATCTGAGTACGGAGCTAAGATTGTCAGGCTTGATGCGTTTGCGTATGTATCAAAAAAACCCGGTTCAAAGAATTTCTTTAATGAACCTGAAACGTGGACACTGCTTGAACGTATAAGGGACATGGCTGATGAGTATGATGTTACTATTTTGCCCGAAATACACTCTACATATGGAGAGAAATTACATGAGAAACTTGCTGCGAAAGGATACATGATATATGATTTTTTCCTTCCGGGTCTAATTATTGATGCAATAGAAAGGAATACAAGTGAATTCTTAATCCGGTGGTTTAATGAGTCACTGGATAAGAAAATTAGGGCTGTGAATATGCTTGGTTGCCATGATGGAATTCCGGTTCTAGACTTAAAGGGCCTGTTACCAGATGAACATATAGACAGTATGATAAAGACTATCGTAAATCGAGGTGGGCACGTAAAGGATTTACATGGTAAGAAAGATATGTATTATCAAGTTAATTCAACATACTATAGTGCTCTTGGTGAAAATGACAAGAAATTTATTTTAGCCAGGGCTATTCAGATGTTCATGCCTGGAAAACCACAAATTTGGTATTTGGACCTTTTTGCGGGTAAAAATGATTATGATGCTATTCATAAAGGTAGTTCAGCGCAGCATAAAGAAATAAACAGAACAAACTTAACTTTGGAACATGTACGTAATGCCTTACCAAAAGAGGTAGTTAAGCAACAACTGTCATTGATACAATTTAGAAACACTTTTCCGGCATTTGGATTTGATGCAAAAGCCACAATTATTAAATCCCCCGATAGTTTTCTTAAAGTCAAGTGGGAGAACAACGGTTATTGTGCATTCTTAGAAGCAGATTTGGTAAATTATGATTTTAAAATTAAAGCAGTAGATAGTGATGGTGTTGTTTGTTTTACTCAATCCTCGATAGGTGGTAAATAAAAATCCTATAAGTAAGTAATAACTAATAAAAATGTCAAGCGCTTATTAGCGGTACATATTTAGTTCTACTAGCTTTGAGTGGACATAAAAAGGTAAATTTCGTAACAAAATCTTTAAACATATGTTAAGGGGTTGACACATAAAAAATTCTATTATAATATTATATTACAATAGTTAGTCATTGGAAAAAAACATAAAAAATTGTGTAAATTTTGATTGTATGCTACTTAACTGATATAATTGAGTTAGCAATAAATGACGTTTCTATGTATCTTTACTATACTGGCAAGCCAATTATATCAAAAAGGATCACTGTTTTTAATTGTAAAAACTTTGAATACCTAATAAATAGCATACTTCAACATAAATTATTAACTTTTATTCTTATTAAGAGGAGGTCAGAAGAATGAAACGAAGATTGTCGACAATTATCCTTGTGGCAATTGCAATTACTTTGGTATTAACGGCTTGTACACCAGGAACAACGGGCTCTACCAAAACTAACGGTGAAGTAGACTCGACAGCATCCAGTAGTAAATCTCCAGTGAAGATTACATACTTTAACACCTCGGCTGAAGTTAATACAATGTTTGAAGACATGTTTAAAAGGTATAATGAGATTTACCCGGATGTGGTAATCGAGTTGATACCAACCGGAATAGGGGAAGGGCAACAAGAAAAACTACAATCACTTTATGCATCAGGAAATGCACCAACATTTATGAATGTTGATCCTGCGAATGTCATAGAGTACGAAGACCACCTACTGGAGTTCACAACGGAAAATGCACCTTGGCTAAGCCTTGCCAGTGATGGTGCTGTTGATGGGGGTACTTTTGGAGGAAAAGTTCTTGGTGCTCCTTGGAGCGTTCAGGGATACGGATTGCTTTATAACAAACGAGTGGTTGATGAGGTATTTGGTGAGGGAAATTTCGATCCAGCAACAATTAATACAAGAGATGCACTACAAAAGTTCTTTGAGAAAATTGAAGCTGCTGGTGTACCAGCGACAATGCTACATGGTGCAAACTGGTCGATAGGTGGCCATTACCTTACATTATCTTATGCAGTACAAGGACCGGCAACATCGGATGGAACTGGCTTCATAGATAAAATAAAAGCCGGCACAGCAAAAATTGAAGACAGCCCGATCTTCCAAGGATATATGGATACTCTTGATTTACTTGCAAAACATAACTACAACAAGGCAGACCCACTAGTAGCAGACTTTAATAAAGATATACAAGCTTTTGCTGAAGGCAAATGTGCAACATTCTTTATGGGTGACTGGGCATGGACCTCTTTGGTTACTTTAGAAAACATTGACGAAGAATATGGATTTATTCCTGTTCCTTGGAGCAACAACCCTGGCGATTATGGTAATACAGAAGTTGTAATGGTATTGCCTAAGTTCCAGTGTATTAACAAATCACAGAACACACCAGAACAACAGCAAGCTGCATTAGACGCTTTAGGTTGGATGCTTTCAGAACCTGAAGGGCAGCAGTTCTTCATAGACGCTGGATTCTTTATGCCATACAAAAATGTAAGAGATGATGTGGTGTACAATTCTATGACAACTTCAATATCAGAATATGCACAGAAAGGTAAAACCATAAATCTCGGATGTTTCTCATACATTTCTGGAGACGCATGGACAGAGACTGGCAATTTAATGCTTAAATATCTTGTTGGTGCAATTGACAGGGATGAGCTGGCAAAAGGTATAAACGATTATTGGCAGTCGGNAAAATAACTATTAGGTAACTAAAAAGCGGATAATGGTGTAAGAAGCCGTTATCCGCTTCATGAATTGGAGTTATATAATGGATAGAAGTAAGAGATTAATCAATAAAATAGGCAGTTTTGTTATATTTATGGGTCCTTCACTTATAGCGTTTTCGTGCGTTTTGTTAATCCCTTTCTTGTATGGATTTTACTTAACCTTCACAGACTATAGTCCAATTTCCATCACATACGATTTAGTTGGTCTGAGCAATTATAAGGAAGTTTTTTCGGATAAGGAATTTTGGGGTCAGTTTTTTAAAACACTACGTTATGTATTTTATTCTACAGTATTTTGTAATCTATTAGCATTCATATTAGCGTATCTTCTTACCAGCAATATTAGGGGTAGAAACTTCCTTCGGGGTGGTTTTTTTACACCGAATTTAATTGGTGGTATTGTACTAGGATATATATGGAAGTTCATATTCGCAAATGTTGTTACTCAATTAGGGAGTATCACAGGATATGAAGCGCTAACGACATCATTCCTAACTCATCCTGAAAGAGCTATAGTTGCAATGATTATTGTAACCGTCTGGCAATATGCCGGATATCTAATGCTAATTTATATTGCAGGTTTTGTTGGAATACCCAAAGATATTCAGGAAGCTTCAGAAATAGATGGTGCCACAGGAATAACTAAGCTTGTTAGAATTACAATACCCTTAATGGTTCCTTCATTCATTATATGTTTATTCATCATGATTTCTAGAGGATTTATGACGTACGATCTTAATCTTGCGTTAACCAATGGCCAACCATATGGTTCTACCCGACTTTTGTCAATGCATATTTATCAAAAAGCATTTCAGGCAAATGAGTATGGTATTGGACAGGCTGAAGCAATTGTATTATTTGTAACTGTTGCCATAGCGGCAGTTTCTCAAGTACTACTAACGAAAAGATTTGAGGTGGAGGCATAATGAAAACTGGAACAAACATGCTAAAATATGTAAAATATATCTTAATATACTTTTTGTTGATTCTATTTATAATTCCATTTTATTTGATGCTAATCAACTCATTTAAAACAACCCAACAATTTGTTGATAATCCTTTTTCATTACCATCAATAAATAAAGTAGGTTTTGATAATTATTTCAGTGCTTTTGATAAGATGAATTTTTCCATAGCCTTTGGTAATAGTATTACAATTACAACTATAGGTGTCTTCTTTGTTATATTGACTTCTTCTATGGCTGCCTATTTTCTTGTTAGACATAAGTGGAAGATTAATAAGATCATATTTGCAATACTTGTTGCATCAATGATAGTACCTTTTCAAGCTGTAATGATACCTCTTGTTAGTATTTATGGACGTTTGGATTTGATGAATAGTAAATGGGCTTTAATTTTTATGTACATGGGGTTTGGACAGGGATTTGCAATTTTTATTTTCCATGGGTTTATTAAAAATATTCCACTGGAAATGGAAGAATCAGCCTTAATCGATGGATGTAACAAACTGCAATCTTTCTTTAATATTGTGCTTCCCTTATTAAAACCTGTAATAATGACAGTGTTGATTCTTGACGTGTTATGGATTTGGAACGATTACCTACTTCCCAGTCTTGTTTTATTATCGCCGTCCGAAAGAACACTTCCTCTATCAACTTACAGCTTTTTTAACACCTACAGTGTTGATTACGCGCCATTAATGGCTGGTATTGTGTTAACAATAATACCAGTACTAGTTGCGTATTTGTTTTCACAAAAATATATTATTAAGGGCGTTGTACAAGGGGCAATTAAATAACAGTCACAACATAGCATTACCAAGAAGCTGTTTTCTGAACAGCTTTTTTTATTTGTGCATTTTGGGTATTTGGGGTAAATCGTAAGAATCTTCAGTGGATATTAGGTTGTTTCCCTTTCAATTAAAGTAACAGGAAAGACAACACGCGTAGGAATGGTTTTATTTTTTTCTGCCTTGGAAATAATACTTTCTACTGCGTATTGACAGATTTCATTTACTGATTGGCGTATGGTTGTGATAGAAGGGTTGTAAATCGTACATAGATCAATATCATCATAACCGACAACCTTAATTTGCTCGGGTATCTTAATGCCACGTCTGTTACATATTGTGATTACTTTAGCAGCGATTATATCATTTGAGGTAAATATGCCGTCAACATCAGGATGAGTGTCCAAGAGCATGTTAATAATTGAATCATAGCGCATTGACTGGAATTGCTCTTCGGTTGCATCAATTACTATATGTGGTATGCCCTTCTTTTCACATACCTCTTTAAAGCCAAAATAGCGTTTATTCGCATCCATATTAAGATCAAGACTTCCACTAATGTGCGCAAGATTTTTGCACCCTTTTGATATTAAATGCTCAGCAGCTAAAATACCACCTTGATAATTGTCCGAGCAGATAGAGGGGATTTGAGGCGAAATTATTCTATCTAATGATATTATTGGAGCGTCAATACTAATGTTTTTATCTATATCTTGAGTGTGGCTTGCAATAATAACACCTGCCACTTTATTGGCACTTAACATATCAAAATATTCAAACTCTTTTTTGGGTTCAAGATTTGAAGTGCATAGTAATAGCTTGTATCCATGTTTAGAAACATGATGCTCAACACTATCAGTCATCTTGCAAAAAAACATGTTACTAGCCGAGGGAACAATTAGACCAATAAAGCTACTCCTTTGCAAAGATAAAGCCCGTGCAAACTCATTAGGTCGATAATTTAGTTCCTTCATTGCTTGTCGAATTTTATTTTTGGTTTTTTCGCTAACATAACCTCTGTTATTTATCATTCGTGATACAGTTGTTACAGTAACACCTGCTCGTTCTGCAACATCCTTAAGTGTACTCATAGAACGACTCCTAAATATACATACTATTATATATAAATTTATTATATTATAGCCATAATGTCAATTTTATTAGATATGTTAATTGAACAAAGACAGGGATTAGAGACCGTTTAATAAAGTGCGCAAGACAAAATAAACATAATAAGCAATTTGCGTAATTAAAATTATTCTGATAAAATATAATAGTATTATTTAGCAGTACATTTATTCACCCTGCTAATATTAATACAATATTTCTTATAAGGCATTCTTAATTAATATCAATCATCTGAAGTGAAACTCCAAGCAACTTATACATTTTGATTATTATAATGTTGCATTATTTACAACAATGTATGAATGGATATCTATACTAAGTTTATCTTTTGTAAGATTGTTTTTAAGATTGTTTTACTGTTAATAAAATTATTAAAAGTGGAACAAGTTGTTATTCTAATTACTATTTTTAGAGAAAGAGAGGTTGAATGATGGAGTATGAAAAAAGAAAAGCAGAGCATTTCGAGCAGCTAAGAGGTACAATATTAGATTATGAAGACGTGAAAGACAGCATTCTTACAGGTATTGAGGACTATGAAAAAATAAAGTATCAGAAAAAGAAAATATTACAATTCCTAAATGCCACAGAAAATGACTATCAGAATTATCAATGGCAGATTAAAAACAGGTTTACTTCTTCAAAAGGGTTAAAAGAAATTATTAATTTACCTGAAGAAGAAATAAGCCATGTCAATGAAATAGCAGAAAAATATCGTTTCGCAATATCGCCATACTATTTGTCTCTGATTGACCCCGAGGATACTAATTGCGCTATTAAAAGACAGTCAATTCCATTGAGCCCAGAACTTAATGGTGTAGGGGAACTCGACCCTATGGACGAAAAAGGTACTTCAATTCATGAAATAATTACAAGAAGATATCCGGATCGCTTAATCATTAAAATAACTAATGTATGTGGTATGTTCTGCAGATTTTGCCAAAGACGTAGACTCATTGGCGAAAGCGATAAAACCATTCCCCGTGCAAAAATTCAGACAGCTATTGAATATGTACGAGAAAACAAGGAGATAAGGGATGTGTTAATCACAGGCGGCGATGCTTTCATGGTCTCTGATGAGGCAATAGACTGGATGTTAAAAGAACTTAGAACAATACCCCATGTTGAAATAATACGATTTGGAACAAGAACTCCAGTAACCCTACCGCAGCGCATAACTAAAGATTTGGTTAATATTTTGAAGAAGTATCATCCCGTGTTTGTAAATACTCATTTTAACAATCCCAGAGAGATAACTCCAGAATCCAAAATAGCATGTGAGATGCTTGCTGATGCAGGAATACCCCTTGGTAACCAAATGGTACTGCTAAATGGAGTAAATAATAATAAGTTTGTTGTTAGAAAATTAAATCAGAAACTTCTAACTATACGGGTTAAGCCATACTATATATTCCACCCGAAAGCCGTAAGTGGTACAAGTCATTTCTGGGTTAAAATAGAAGAGGGATTGAGTATTGTAGAAAGTCTTCGTGGAAGAACGTCAGGACTTGCCAGTCCTACATATATTATAAATGGACCTAAAGGTTTAGGGAAAACACCTATACTACCGAACTATATGCTGTACCTTGGGAAAGACAAAGCAGCGTTTAGAAATTGGCAGGGACAGTATTTTGAAGTAGATAATTCCGGAGCTGAATTCTTTGAATAATAGGGCATTTACGATGTAATAATTTGAGTGCCGCTATACAATATATTATGAATACGTGGCAAAAGCCATAAATAACAATTTAGTTGAGTTTTTTAAAAGAAAATTATATTATTATGGTATGTCAATTTCTGAGATGGTATAATAACTTCAAACAACCTCATAATTGGGGTTGTTTGAACGATTATTTCATTTATTTTAAGATTTCATGCTATAATATGTAGCAATAGTAATTATGACAGGAGATGAAACTATGAAGAGGACTGAAATAAGTGCACTCTTTAATGACACGGAACAATACATTGACAGTGAACAGACTATTTGTGGTTGGATTAGGACGTTGCGCCAATCAAAGACCTTTGGGTTTATTGAGTTAAATGACGGTTCATGTTTTCAGAATTTACAGATTGTATTTGATGACAATCTTCCAAATTTCAATGAAATATCCAAGCTAAATATTGGGAGCAGCTTGCAGGTTAAAGGTAATTTAGTGGAAACACCCCAGGCAAAGCAGCCTTTTGAAATAAAAGCAACTTCTATAACGGTGGAAGGAATGTCTGCACCAGATTATCCTCTGCAAAAGAAAAGACATACCTTCGAGTACCTAAGAACAATTGCTCACCTTCGACCAAGAACAAATACTTTTTCGGCAGTATTTAGAGTGCGTTCCTTGCTTTCATATGCAATTCACAAGTTCTTCCACGAGAACGGTTTTGTTTATGTTCACACTCCCATAATTACAGGCAGCGATTGTGAAGGTGCAGGAGAAATGTTTAGGGTTACCACTCTTGATATGGAGAATGTTCCCAAAGACAGTAACGGAGCGGTGGATTTCTCACAAGACTTTTTTGGTAAGGATACAAACCTTACAGTCAGTGGTCAACTTTCTGCAGAGACGTATTGTATGGCTTTTGGGAAGGTTTACACCTTTGGCCCAACTTTTAGAGCTGAAAATAGCAACACTGCACGCCATGCAGCTGAATTCTGGATGGTAGAGCCTGAGATTGCATTTGCAGATCTAAATGATGACATGGATTTAGCTGAATCAATGTTAAAATATATTATAAATTATGTAATGGAAAATGCAGAAAAGGATATGGCGTTTTTCAACAGNTTTATTGATAAGGGATTGTTAGAAAGACTAACTCTTGTTAAAAACTCTGAGTTTGAGAGAATATCATATACAGATGCTATAAAAGTTTTAGAAAAGGTTGCTCATCAATTTCAGTACCCTGTTTATTGGGGTTGTGATTTACAGACAGAGCATGAGAGGTATTTATCCGAGAAATACTTCAGTAAACCAGTATTTGTTACCGACTATCCAAAGGATATAAAAGCATTCTATATGCGGCTTAACGATGATGAAAAAACAGTTGCTGCTACCGACTTGCTTGTTCCAGGTGTTGGTGAGATTATTGGTGGAAGTCAGCGTGAGGAAAGATTGGATATTCTTGAACAGAGAATAAACGAGATGGGTTTACCTATGGAGGACTATTGGTGGTATCTCGAGCTAAGAAAATATGGAGGCACAAAGCATGCCGGGTTTGGTCTTGGTTTTGAAAGAGCATTAATGTATATAACTGGAATGCAAAACATCCGTGACGTAATACCTTATCCAAGAACAGTTAACCATGCTGAGTTTTAGCCCTTTTTTGCAAGACTTGTTTGAGTTATATCATTGAACAATAAAGAAACTATAATTTATTTTTGCATACAGGTGATTATATGAGATTTACAAAAATGCATGGTCTAGGCAATGATTATGTATATATTAACTGCTTTGAAGAGAAGGTAGAAAATCCTTCGGAATTAGCAAAGTTTGTAAGCCATCGTCATTTTGGCGTTGGTTCTGATGGATTAGTGTTAATTCTTCCATCACAGATAGCAGATTTCAGAATGCGTATGTTCAACTCAGATGGCTCTGAAGCTGAAATGTGTGGTAATGCAATAAGATGTGTGGGCAAGTATGTATATGACAATAAAATGACCGATAAAAAAACAATAACAATTGAGACTCTTGCCGGTATAAAAACACTTGAGTTAACGATTGATGATGATTTAAAAGTTAGTCTGGTGAAAGTTGATATGGGCGAACCCGTCATATCTCCTAAAGACATACCAGTGGACAGTAACCTTGAGAGGTTTATTAATGAACCGGTTAAGATTTTAGATGAGGTGTATCGCGTTACTTGTGTTTCAATGGGAAACCCTCATGCAGTTACATTTGTTCAGGATGTAAAGAATTTTTCGTTAGAAAAAGTTGGTCCCTTAATGGAAACGCACTTGCTATTCCCAAACAAGATCAATGCAGAATTTGTTGAAATAGTTAACAAAACTCACTTAAAAATGCGGGTTTGGGAGAGAGGAGCAGGTGAAACAATGGCATGTGGCACAGGGGCCTGTGCAGTACTTGTAGCGGCTCACCTAAACGGATTATCCGAAAGAAAAGCCACCATTGAATTGTTGGGTGGAAACCTGACTATCGAGTGGAATAAGGAAAATAACCGCATATATAAAACAGGACCTGCCACTTTAGTTTTTACAGGATTATTAAATATTTAAATACATTACTGGAGGATTAATTTATGGCATATGTTAATGAAAACTATCTTAAGTTACCGGGCAGTTACCTTTTTGCTGATATAGGAAGAAAGGTTAATGCATTTAAAAAAGACAATCCCGAAGCTGATATTATACGTCTTGGCATTGGTGATGTTACTATACCTTTAGTTCCAGCTGTTATAGAAGCAATCCATAAGGCGACAGATGAGATGTCAAAACCCGAAACATTTAGGGGATACAGCCCAGAACAAGGATATGACTTTTTAATTGAAAAGATAATAACTCATGATTATAACTCTTTAGGTATCGAATTTTCAAATGACGAGATTTTTATTAGTGATGGTGCTAAAAGTGATACTGCTAACATGCAGGAGATATTTGGCGCTGATAATATTGTTGCTGTAACCGATCCAGTATATCCAGTTTATGTTGACAGCAATGCAATGGCAGGAAGATTAGGAGAGTATGACAGTAACGAAGGCAAATGGACTAATCTTGTTTATTTACCTTGTACTGCTGAAAACGGTTTTATTCCTTCTTTACCAGAAAAGAAAGTGGACATGATTTATTTATGCTACCCCAATAATCCCACAGGAACAACTCTTACAAAAGACCAATTGAAAAAGTGGGTGGATTATGCCAGAGATAACAAGGCTGTTATTTTATTTGATGGTGCATATGAGGCTTATATTACGCAACCAGATATACCACATAGCATTTATGAGATTGATGGTGCTAAGGAAGTGGCAATTGAGTTTAGAAGCTTTTCAAAAAATGCAGCCTTTACAGGCACAAGATGTGCATATACAGTGGTTCCAAAAGAGCTTAAAGGCTACACAAAGTCCGGCGATGTTGTAGATATGAACAAACTATGGAATAGAAGGACTTCTACGAAATTCAACGGAGTTTCTTACATTGTTCAAAAAGGAGCAGAAGCTGTTTATAGTGAAGAAGGGCAGAAACAGATTTCTGAGGTTATTGCTTTCTATATGGAAAATGCGCGAATTATACGCGAAGGCTTAACCTCTATGGGCCTAAAGGTATTTGGTGGTGTGAATTCACCATATGTATGGCTAAAAACACCGGAAGGTTACGATTCATGGCAATTCTTTGACAAATTATTAAAAGAAGTTTATGTTGTGGGTACTCCTGGAGTTGGATTTGGTCCAAGTGGAGAAAGATACTTCAGACTTACAGCATTTGGTAGCCATGAAAATACCAAGGAAGCAATCGAAAGAATTAAAAGTTTAAAATTTTGATGGATATTCAAAATAGCTAAAGAGACTAACTGAGTAGCAAATAAGAGAAATAATTAAGAGGTTATCTCATAAATAAGATAGCCTCTTTTTTGTAAAATGAATCTTGTGATGTAAATAAATTTAGCGTTCTACAGTTATTTTGGGCTGTTCGGTGTATTCAAAAACCTTTTTATAAGATTTTCACGGGCGGCAGTTTCAATATGATCATTTAGAGGTTGTAATGATACAAAATCCTTGTATTTTCGTTTAATTGCCAGGGTAATAATCTCATCTGTAAGCCCTGGATTTTTAGGTAATAGGCTTCCATGACTATAAGAGCAATAAACATTTCTATATCTTGCTCCTTCGTAGCCATCCTCACCGTTGTTACCTTTGCCATAAAGAACTTTACCAAGGGGTAGAACGCCATCACCCAAATATGTTTTCCCGGAATGATTCTCAAAACCCACAACCAGACTGTCGGGGTGCTGCTTTAATCCTTCTATCTCAAATATTAAGTTTCCCGTCATTCGTTTTTCATGATCAATTGTCCAATGGTTCATTGCGCCTAAGCATTCTAATTCTGTTCCATCACTTAGTTTATAATACTGACCCATTAGCTGGTATCCGCCACAAATGCAGAGGAATACAGTATCATTTTCAACAGCTTCAATCAATGGCGCCTTTTTTAACCCTAAAAGATCCTTATGCAAGATTTCCTGTTCATTAGTTGGACCTCCACCCATAAATACAATGTCATATGCATCGGGTAGAAAAGGGTCACCAATAGATATAGGATGAACCGATACATTAATTCCACGCCATTCAAGTCTTCTTACTAAAGCTTGTATATTACCATAATCGCCATATAAATTTAATAAGTCCGGATACAAGTGGCAAATTTTAATTTCGTACATAAAACCTTCCTTTCTTGTTACTGCCAGAAGTTCTTCAGTTTGAATCTTTTCTTAAGTATTTTTCTAATGTCCAGCAACGCAGTATAAGTTGGAAGAATAAAGAGTGTTTCACCTGGCTTTAAGGTGTCAAGTGCAAAATCAAGCATATTTTGCGCATCCTTTTCAATTGAAACATGGTCTGTAAAAATGCCAGCATACTTTAATCTAACTGCCATATCTTCAGCACGCGTGCCTGAAACGTAAATTTGTGAAACATTGTCTTGCATATTCTTAAGTGGTTCAAAATCTACATCATATAACCAGGAAATATCCCTTCCATCTGCAATATTATCATTAATCATAAAACAAATGACAGAAGAATTATATACCGAGGAAAGGTATTTTAAGACTTGGCTGAAACCAGTAGGGTTTTTAATTAATATAACTTGAATATTGTTCTCGCCCAAGGAAATTGATTCCATGCGCCCAAAACCACTTTCGAAACTGGAAAGTGCTTCAATTGTTTTCTTATGAGAAAAGCCGAGAACTTCTGCAAAAGCAACTGCAGATAATGCATTATAGATATTGTATAATCCCGGCAGGTTAATATTTGCTTCAAACACTCCCGAAGGAGTACTTATTACAACTGTTGAGAACTCACTTGTCATAGCTGGTATTCTTACTACATTGGCTGTCAGTTCGGGGCGTTCATATCCACAGTTAGGACATTTGAAATATCCAAGGTGCCCGTAACTGTAATATTGATACTCATATTTTGTCTTGCAATATAGACAATAAGAAGCATCATTATTAATTGAGCTCATGGTCCTGTTATTATCTTCAGGGACTGCTAATTCATCCATACCATAGTAAACAACAGGGTTTGGAACATCTTTCCCTAAAGACGCACAAAGTGAATCATCACCATTTAGAACAAGTGTAGTTTCGGGATTATTTAAAATACCTTCTTTAACAACATTCAAAGTATTATATAACTCGCCATACCTGTCTAGTTGATCGCGGAAAAAGTTTGTGACTACAAGGACTGCAGGATGTATATGCTTTGATGATAGACGAAAGGCAGCTTCATCTACTTCCAGCAGGGCTGTGGGGGATGTTGGTGAAGCGTTTAGCTTAACATCAGAAATAAGTGTTGTTATAAGGCCACTTATGAGGTTTGCCCCCGATTTGTTTGAAATATATTTTATGCGATTCTCTTGTAATATCTGCTCCATTATTCTTGCTGTTGTGGTCTTGCCATTAGTGCCTGTAACCATAAAAATCCTATATTTAGCACCAAGTTCTCTTAAGATATCAGGACATATTGTCATAGCTAACTTACCGGGAAAGCTTGTACCTCCCGAACCTGTAAAACGCAATAAATATATAGCGCATTTTCCTAAGTAAAGCGCTGTGAAAAACCTTATTTTATTAATCAACTTTTTCATTAATATACTCCTCAACCTAATAAAAGGAATGTATAGATTTTATCCATATGCCATTTATATAAAACAAATTTCACGCATGTAATTACCAAACGTGAATATTAAACCTTGTTTTTGTTAAGTTGTCAAATAGAATTAATAATAGTTATGGAAATCAAAGTAATTTTATTATACAATAATCGTAAAAAGTATACAATATTGCGACACACAATCAGTAAAAACGCAAAATGCACTTCAGTTACTAAATAATTTGTTAAATTGTAATATAGAAATACAGTATGATATAGTATAGTAATAATATGGGGTGTAGGATTGATATACCGAATATAAAGGATATCTCTAAAGATATATTAGACAATTAAGATAATGATGTGGGGATTGATACATCTTATGCTAAGGGGGTTTAGAATTGGATGTCACAGAAAAAAAACTGATAGAGTTATCTGTCGGTGGAGATATTGAAGCTTTCGAAACTCTTATTCAGTCCCATCAGAAAAAGGTTTATAATATAGCATTAAGAATGACCAAAAATCCTGATGATGCCCAGGAGCTATCACAGGATGCATTTGTGCGCGCATTTACATCTATCGGAAAATTTCGTGGCGATTCTAGCTTTTCAACATGGATGTATAGAATAACTATAAATGTTTGCACAGACTTTTTAAGAAAAAGGAACAAAACTGTTTCTCTTTCAATTGAACAAGGAGCAGCAGTAGGAGAAGATGAAAGACCATTACAGATTCAGGAGGACGGTCCTGGACCTGAAGAGTTGAGCGAAAAAAAACAATTAAAAGATCTGGTTAGAGATGCAATGGACTCATTATCCGAAGAACATCGTGAGGTTTTAGTTTTGCGTGATTTAATGGACATGCCTTATAGAGATATTGCGAATACTCTTAATGTAAATGAGGGAACAATAAAATCAAGAATTAACCGCGCAAGGGAAAACTTAAAAAAGATTATTATTCAAAGACAGGAACTTTTTCAGGATTATGTCGTCAAATTTGATAGAAGGGGGGTTGATTCATGAACAGGTGTGATTATTGCTTGGAAAACCTATCAGCATATTTAGACCGGGAATTGTCAGAGCATGAAATGAAAGCTATTGAAATGCATCTGGAGCAATGTGATTCATGTACCTTGGAATTTAATATACTAAAGACAATCGTTTCTACCTGTAGTGAATTATTAGAAGAACTGCCCGAGGGGTATAGTTCCTCCCTGCATACGAAACTTGAAAAAGCAAAAGAAGAAAAAATAAAAAATGACAAAAGAACAAGAATAAGAATGTTTTCACAAATAGCTGCTGGTTTTATTATTGTAATAACTCTTGGTATTGTTGTAAGAACTGGTTTTTTTGATAACAGAATGATGATGATGAAAAATGAATCTACATCGGACGCAGCACCTATGGCAATTAGCGCCGGCAGAAGTGAGCAAAGAGTTACATCTGCTGCCACACCATCGGATTCATTAAAAATGCAAAAATCATTCGAGGCATCAGATATTAGTATATCCGAAGATGAATCCAATACGGATCTGGATAAAACTGAAAACTATGACAGTGGGTTTGTGGAGAACAAAGATAATGAGGATATAGGAGTCACGGCATTCTTTGCTGAGGATGTTAGTAAAATGCAAAGCAGCTATGTTAGAGATGAGGATTACGACACAGTTGTAACTATAACAGTTGAAGATGTTGGCAGTGCTATTGAGTCTATAATGGCTATAGATGAAAAATTTACTCAGTCCGATGTAAACAACAAGGTTCAACTTGAGGATTCTATTTATGCTTACCGTGGAGGGACAAGAAATGATCCTGTTGAATTAAAGCTGATATATGTTGAAACAGATATTTGGCAGAGTTTTTTAGCCGAAATGGAGTTGATTTTCCCTAATATTCAAATAGATTCAGTTCCTTCCCAAGAAGAACAGCAATATGTTAGAATAATAATACAAAAAGAGAAGTAGATATCTGGGAGGGACAAATGAGTTCAAAACTGATTTTAATAGATGGGAACAGTATTTTAAACCGCGGTTTTTACGGTCTATCAGGACGTAGTATGTTGACAACGTCCACAGGTCTGTATACTAATGCGGTTTTTGCTTTTGTAAATATAATGAATAAACACCTGGAAGAGGAAAAACCCGATCATATTGCAGTTGCTTTTGATTTAAAAGCTAAAACATTCCGACATGAGATGTATGATGGCTATAAAGCACAGAGAAAGGGTATGCCAGACGAGCTTGCTATGCAGCTTCCGCTTATAAAGGAAGTACTTGAGGCAATGAACATTCCCATAATCGAGTGTGAAGGTTATGAAGCAGATGACGTCATTGGCAGCATTTCATTGAAAGCAGAAAAAGAGAATTTTGACGTCTTAATTCTAACAGGGGACAGAGATTCTTTCCAATTAATTAGTGAAAAAGTAAAGGTAATATTTCCCTCAACAAAGGCGGGAAAGACCGAAACTAATATATACGACCAAAACACTATTTTAGAAAAGTATGGCGTAACCCCGAGTCAGCTTATTGAGGTAAAGGGTCTTATGGGCGATTCTTCGGATAATATTCCAGGGGTACCCGGAGTGGGTGAGAAAACCGCATTAAGCCTAATTACAAGCTATAAAACCATCGAGGGCGTCTATGAAAATATTGACCAAATAAAAAGACCAAAGCTTAAATCATCATTAATTGAAAATAGGGAACAAGCATTTTTAAGTCGTACCCTTGGTACAATCTATAGAGATTTGGATTGCTGTGGTCCGTTAGATGATTTAAAAATTAAAGAAGCAAACAATATTGAACTTTTAAACATTTTTAGAAAGCTCGAGTTCGATAGTCTTATAGCTAAAATGGATCTAATATCAGTTAACAAAGAGGATCTACCTAAGGTTTCTGAAAATCTAAATATTTCTAATATTAGTTCACGCTCGGATTTAATAAAAAAAGTCCCTTATTTACTTAAGCAAAAAACTATTGCTCTTCTTCAGTTAATTGACAAAGAAGATTCTTTGAGTTCACATCTTGTAGGTTTAGCAGTGTGCACCGATGAAGAAGTAATCTTTATAAAACCCAATGATGAGCTTCCAGAAAGTCTAATTGCAACAGAACTTGAAGAGTTGTGGAACAGTGATAGTATTAAAAAAGTAGGACATGACGTTAAAGAATGGATAACATATTTATTGAAATATGGTATAGAACTTAAGGGTCTTATTTTTGATACCATGATTGCTGAGTACTTACTTGACTCCCTTAGAAGCAGTTATCCTATAACCAGTCTTTCATATAAGTATCTGAATCGTACCATTCCTTCCATGGATGAGCTTTTAGGAAAAGGCAGGAGCATGAAAAAATACTCAGATATATCTTCCGAGCAATTGTCTGAGTATAGTACACAAAACGTAAAAGCTGTTTATGATTTATGGGAAATGCAAAAAGATGTTCTTAAAACCAATGGACAAGAAGACTTATTTAACAACATTGAGTTACCCCTTATAACTGTTCTTGCTGACATGGAATACCATGGCTTTAAGATCGATAAACAAAGACTTCATGAATACGGGGTAGTTCTTTCTAACAGAATAAAAACACTTGAGAAAACAATTTTCATGTTAGCCGGGGAAGAGTTTAATATTAACTCCCCAAAACAGCTTGGTAATATATTGTTTGATAAATTAAACCTACCTGTTGTAAAGAAGAACAAAACAGGTTATTCTACAGATGTGGAAGTGCTTGAAAAACTTTATAACAAGCATGATATCATACCCTGTATTATTGAATATCGCCAACTGGCTAAGTTATATGCAACATATGCTGAAGGTCTTGAAAAAGTAATAAATCCTAATACAGGTAAAATTCATTCAAGCTTTAATCAAACGGTGACAGCCACAGGACGTATCAGCAGTACCGAGCCTAATTTGCAAAATATCCCAATACGTCATGAGATGGGCCGTGAAATACGTAAAGCATTTATTCCATCCACCGAAAATGCTGTTTTTGTAGATGCAGACTATTCTCAAATAGAGTTAAGAGTATTAGCTCATATTACAGGCGATGAAGCGCTTATAAAGGCATTCGTCAATGGTGAGGATATTCACACTACTACAGCTTCATTAGTATTTGAAGTGGATGCAACGGATGTAACGCCTGAGTTGCGTAGGAGAGCAAAGGCTGTAAATTTCGGTATTGTATATGGTATTAGTGATTTTGGTTTAGCGAAAGATCTTGATATTACACGTAAGGAAGCAAAGCAATATATTGATGGTTACCTTACAAAGTACCCAAAAGTGAAGGTTTATATGGATGAAATTGTGCGTATAGGCAAGGAGCAGGGATATGTTGAAACACTCTTCCACAGAAGAAGACATCTTCCAGAGCTTGCATCTAAAAACTTTCATCAGCGATCATTTGGTCAAAGAGCTGCAATGAACACACCTATACAAGGTACTGCTGCAGATATAATAAAAATAGCTATGGTGAAGGTGTACCAAACATTAAAAGATAATGACCTTAAATCAAGACTAATTTTACAAGTTCACGATGAATTAGTTGTTGAGACAGTTAAAGAAGAACTTGAACAAGTTAAGCAAATTGTGAAACAATGCATGGAACAAGCAGCTCAACTAAGCGCTCCACTAATTGCAGATATTTCAACAGGAAACAATTGGTATGAGGCTAAGTAGTAGAGCCTAATATAACAATAGAAATTTATGGGTATTCCATTGGGAAATGTTGCCCAAACACATACAATAACAATAGAAATGGGTGTAGATTTTGCTTGTAATTGGTTTAACAGGCGGAATAGGTTCTGGGAAAAGTACGGTTGCTCGTATCTTAAAAGAAAATGGAGCAAACTTAATATTAGCCGACGATATTGCAAAAGAGATTATGCAGCCACATATGCCTGCTTATAAAAAGATTATCGAACACTTTGGAACTAATATAATGGCAGAAGATGAGCAAATTGACCGAAAGAAACTAGCTAAAATAGTTTTTTCAGACAATGAGCAACTATTATATTTAAATAAAGTAACCCACGGAGCTGTTGCTGACAGAATTAGCGAATTGATCTCCGAATTTCGCAAGTCACAACAAAACCTTGTTGCTGTTGAAGCCATTGTACCTATTAAGCATGGTTTTTTAGATCTTGTGGATACTGTGTGGGTGGTAATTGCAAGTGAAAAAACACGTATTAACAGGATTATGAAAAGAAGTGGCTTGACTTATGAAGAAGCTAAAAAGAGAATTGAATCCCAAATGTCAGATGATGAGTATAAATCAATTGCCGACCTAGTAGTATATAACGATGGAACATTAAAAGAGTTAGAAGAAAAAGTGTGGGGTTTACTTAAGAATGAGGAAAGCAATCCTTCATAAAAGAAGGTTTTCAAATATTTGCATTATTTTAGTTTTTCTAATACTGGTTTTTGCCTTCGCACCTTCATTATTAAGGCGCATGTTTCCAACGCCTTATCTGGAAGTGATAAAAAGTTATGCTTCAGAGAATGGATTAAAAGTGACTATGGTTTTAGCTGTAGTTAAAGCTGAAAGCGATTTTAGAGAAAAAGTAATATCTCCTAAAGGCGCAGTTGGCTTAATGCAAGTTACTGAGAGAACTGGACAATGGATAGCATCAGAATTGGGCGTAAATGAATTTACAACTGATATGCTAAAAGACCCTGAGTTGAATATTCGTTTTGGGTGCTGGTATTTGTCGTATTTATTGGGGCGGTTTGACGGAAATAGTGAGTTGGCTTTGGCAGCGTATAATGCAGGCGAAGGAAATGTTTTCAGGTGGCTTGATTCAGGTGATATAAAGTGGGATGCCGCAAATATTACATCATTACCATATAAGGAGACTGAAAGTTATCTTGTTCGTGTCAATAGAATCTATTTCGTATATAAAACGCTTTACCCTGAATTGGATTCGTGGTAAAATATGATATATTCAATTAAAGCAACATCTGGAGGTTCCAATGTACAATCATATGTTTGAAAGGGATTTATTATATCCGACGGACAATCCACTTGAACCAGGGAGCGTCCATGTATCCGTTCTTAGTCCAGATATAGATGGACGATTGCCTGTATTAATATCATCAAAGTCAGAGCATAATCCTATTGATTATATTGATGATGTTGTAGAAGTTATTCAAGCAGATATTTTTGATAGAATTCGTATTGATATTCGAGATTTAGGCGTTCTCTTTATTCATAAAAGCGAAGAAGAGTACACAAAGATTATTTACGAAAATGGCAAACCTGTAATTGGGTAGGAGAAACTTCCCGTTGTTTTTTAGCTTATCTAATTTTATATTAATAATCCACGCCGCCTTATAGGAAACTATAGGGCGGTTTTGCAAATTTAGCCTTGATTTTATTTCGTAGTCTGTTAGAATTAATATGATAATTTAATAACAATCTTAAGTATAGAATTATTATTGAATTTAGCAAACAGATAGGAGTGAGTAATATTGCCATTAGTTACAACCACAGAAATGTTCAAGAAAGCATATGAGGGCGGTTATGCTATAGGTGCCTTTAATGTAAACAATATGGAGATTATCCAAGGAATCACAGAAGCTGCTAAAGAAGTTAATGCTCCATTAATACTCCAAGTGTCAGCTGGTGCGCGTAAATATGCAAACCACACTTATTTAATGAAATTAGTAGAAGCTGCTCAAATTGAAACGGGTTTACCAATTGCTTTACACCTAGATCATGGTGATTCATTTGAACTGTGTAAAGCCTGTGTTGACGGCGGTTTTACTTCAGTTATGATAGATGCATCGCATCTTCCATTTGAAGAAAACATAAAGGTAACAAAACAAGTAGTTGACTACGCTCATTCAAAAGGTGTAGTAGTGGAAGCTGAGTTGGGACGTTTAGCAGGTGTTGAGGATGAAGTTAATGTATCTGCAGCAGATGCATCATATACTGACCCAAAAGAAGTAGAAGAATTTGTTGGGCGTACAGGTGTTGATTCACTTGCCATAGCAATCGGAACAAGTCATGGTGCATACAAGTTCCAGGGTGATGCGAAATTGCGCTTTGATATACTCGAAGATATTCAAAAAAGACTTCCTGGTTTTCCAATTGTTTTACACGGAGCTTCCTCAGTAATACCTGAATATGTAGATACCATAAACAAATACGGTGGAGAAATGCCAGGAGCAAAAGGTGTTCCCGAAGATATGCTTCGCAAGGCTTCCTCTATGGCTGTTTGTAAAATTAATATTGACTCAGACCTTCGCCTTGCAATGACAGCAACAGTTCGTAAGGTATTTGCTGAAAATCCAAGTGAATTCGATCCTAGAAAATATCTTGGTCCAGCAAGAAGTGAAATCCAAAAACTTGTTAAGCACAAACTCATAAACGTTCTAGGATGTGCAGGAAAAGCTTAATAAAGTTTTACTAATTAGATATTATCAGTAAGAGTCATAAAATATTAGTGCCTTTTNAAGGCTGATGAATAAGAATTATTTTATTAAAAAACCGGCATGGTCATAAGTTGCGACTATGCCGGTTTATTACGCTGTGATGCTTTATTGCCAATTTGCTTCAATCTTCATTTATCGGTCAATGTATTCTGAAGCTATTGTTAAATGTGAGATAACCAGAGGATACTACTGCTTTCTGTCCATCTTCATAAGACTAAATATTGACATTGTATCAGGATCTATATCACCATAAAAAACAAACATTAGTATTGCTTCAAAGAAAGTGACTATATAGAGAGATATTATTAGAGTAATTAAAAGGGTTGTATTTAGAAAATATGATGAAAGAACAAGAAAATAAACCAATACCGCACATAGCTTTGCTAAAAAGGAATGCATAAGTATTATCTTATTGCAGCGTATATATGAAACAATAAACGATAATAACATAACACCAATAAATACAAAGAATAAAGTCATATTCGGATGCAAATATTCGGTATACAGTACATGAATGAAGTAGGCAGAGGAGAGGAAGAATACCATATCGGCAATTGAATCAAGGTATTTGCCAATTTCGGTTTTCAGATTGAATCTTCTTGCGATCATTCCATCAAACATATCAGTCATACCTAAAATTGCATAAGCAACTGTAAAGGAAAAATACATTTTGAATGATATAAGAACAAACAAAACGGGTAACAATACTATTCTGGATACAGAGAGAATGTTTGGAACATTTATGTACTCTTTTTTAAACAATTCAAATACCCCCATAAATTCATAAATATGTACTTTCTATTATACCTTTTAATAACTCAGTCGGCAATCCTCCTTTTTTTGCCTTAAGAAATTTTCTCATATTTTCCCATCCACCATANGGTTGAGCTTTGAATGTATCTGCTTATTCAGAGGATAGAAATTATTAATGGAATCTTAAAAAAATCATAAATATTTAACCTATTTATTCTTGATCTATACATAGATGGAGACTTAGACTTGTTTAAGGTAATTCTATCATTTAGTATTATTGATTAATGACAGTAAATGTAATACACTAATGTCAGCACTGATAACAAGGTTTAATTATTTATTAGATTAACTAGTCACAAAATATTTGTAACGATATATTGAGTATCGTATAACAAGAAGGGGAGAGCTATATGGATATAAATATTATTGGCGGTGCAGACGGGCCAACATCGGTTTTTTTATCATCAAGCAATAGAACAATTAGTATTTTTACTATTATAGGTATAATTGTTGCATGTATTGCAGTGATAGGCATTATTGTATCATTAGCAAAGAAAAAGAAATCGTAAAGTAAAACAAATATAAGATACCGTAAAAGAGAAAAGAAATAGTGAAAATCCTAAGCAGAAGGCGAAAATAAAAATTTCTTCTTAGCGCTTTAATTAATATAGCTTTTATATGCGTAAAAAGAACAGTAGTGTTGCGTAGAGTGATAGAGCAGAAAAAGAAGGCTCTATCATGCTAGTAATAAAGAGGTGACTTAATTATGGTGCCCGAGCCAGTTTATAAGAACGATTATGTTATTGGTTACAGTGATGTTGACTTTAATAAGAAACTTAGGATGAGCACTCTGTTCAGTTACTTCCAGGACACTTCTAGCAGGAATGTAGATAAGCTTGGAATAGGTGTGGATGCTCTTATCGAGAACTATTCTATTATCTGGGTGTTGACAAAAATGCTCGTTAACATAAACAGAATCCCATCTTTGAATGAGAAGATTACTATTGAAACTTGGCCGCATCCGCCAAAAAAAATTGAGTTCCAAAGAGATTTTTTAGCGCGTGATGAGAAAGGAAATATAGTAGCAGCCGCAATTTCTAGCTGGGTTTTGTTGGATGTTAATACAAGGGAGATCAAAAAAAGTGATATTTTATCAACAGATTATTCTCATCGTACTTATGTAAAAGAACGAGCGATTGACAATAGACTCCGTAAACTAAAACCATTCTCGCAGCTTGAAACTGTTTATAGAAAAGTAATAGGCTATAGTGATACTGATTTCAACGGGCATATAAACAATGCAAAATACATCGACTATATTATGGACTGCTTTCCAATTGAGGAACATAAAAGACATACCGTGAAGTCCATAGAGGTTAACTACATTAAAGAAGTTTTCCCGGGGGATGCATTGTTGCTTTATAAAGACACTTCGATGGTTAGTTCAAACATGGTTTATATTGAGGGCATAAACGAATCTGATCAGAAACCAGCATTTAGAGCACAGCTAATAATAGAGTGATTTGGTAAATTAGACGAACTTAATGAAATACTTAATATTCATTATATTTAAAAGTAAAAAGGCAAGTTATATGTTGACCATTTAACTTGCCCTTTAAATTTCTTATTAGCTTATGCAAATGGGTTTTCAGACTTGTAAAGCATATTCTTTGGTTGGTTAAAAGAGATATCTTCTATACCGAGGTATTTAAATATTGAGAATAATGCCTTACCACAGTGTGAAAATGCTACTGCGCCATGGTGCGGATATCTTTTTTCAATTAACACATGTCTATAAAATCTTCCCATTTCTGGAATTGCAAATATTCCAATCCCACCAAATGATTTTGTTGCTACAGGCAATACTTCGCCTTGAGCTATGTATGCATGAAGACTGGTATCAGCAGCACTTTGTAGGCGGAAGAATGTAATTTTTCCAGCTTCTATATCGCCTTCAAGTGTACCACGAGTGAAATCCGGATCTCCTTTTTCGAGAAGACGATGTTGGATAAGCTGGTACTTAATTGCGCTGCCTGCCTTAAGCTTACATAGTGGTGTATTTCCGCAATGGAAGCCCATAAAAGTATCTGTGAGTTTATAATCGTATTTACCTTTTATGTCTTCATCATATAAATCTTGAGGAACAGAATTATTAATATCTAGAAGTGTTACTGCATCATTGGTCACGCAGTACCCTATAAACTCACTAAGTGCACCGTAAATGTCCACTTCACATGCTACTGGAATACCTCTTGAGGCGAGGCGGCTATTTACATAACAGGGTTCAAAACCAAATTGTTCAGGGAATGCAGGCCAGCATTTGTTTGCAAATACGAAATATTTGCTTGCCCCAAGGTTTGCTTCAGCCCAATCAAGAAGAGTTAGTTCATACTGAGCCATTCTTTCAAGCAAATCGGGATAAGTGTTTCCAGAACCGAGCTCCTCATCCATATCTTTAATTACGCCAGCAATTCTTGGATCATTAGCATGTGCCTTATATGCTACCAAAAGATCAAGCTCTGAGTTTTCCTGAATTTCTATACCAAGATCATATAATGCTTTAATAGGTGCATTGCAGGCAAAAAAGTCATAAGGTCTTGGACCAAATGTAAATATTTTAAGTCCTTTCAAACCTATAATAGTTCTTGCAACTGGTAAGAATTCTTTAATTAATTTGGCTGCATCATCAGCCGTAACAACAGGATATTCAGGGATAAAAGCATTGAGTTTTCTTAGTCCTAAGTTGTATGAGCAATTTAGCATTCCGCAGTATGCATCTCCACGACCATTAATAAGATCGTCACCGCTCTCTTCTGCAGATGCTATGTACATGACCGGACCGTCAAAATACTTAGCAATAAGGGTTTCCGGTGTTTCAGGACCAAAATTACCTAAAAATACAACTAATGCATTGCAACCTGCAGCATTTGCTTCTTCTACAGCCTTGAGCATATCCTTTTCGTTTTCAACTGTTGTCTGGATTTCAACGATATTTCCACCTGTTTTGATATAGCTTTGAACAAGTTCCTTTCTTCGTCTTTCCGAAAGTGAGATGACGAAACAGTCACGGCTTACGGCTATGACTCCTAATTTTACTTCTACATTGTTCTTCATGAAATTCCCCTCCTTGTTTAAAATACTTGTACATAATTACGAGTGCATTACAATAAGTGAAGTACTCCCCCTCACATCTACAAGTTGGTTTTTACCACCAAATTGAAAGAGTAAAACCTAAATATGTTATGTATAAATCACTTTGTGAGGTAATTATATCATGTCATGGATGTAAAATCTATTATATTATGAACGAATAGGATAATTTTACTTAGCAAGACTACTGCGGACGCTTTGCATCTAACCTCTGTAAACAGTGACATACAGAGTTATTCATTATGAGCAATCTTCATCAGAGAATATATATTCCAACTGTGTACAGTAACAGATAGTGTTATCTATATATATTTATCAATCATATTACCCTTATCTGACGCAGGAGATTTTCAACGTAATGAATGTCTATTATTTAAAAAATATATTAAGGGGTAACATTATGCTAACAAAGTTGGTATAATGTGATTATCTACCAAGATTGCCATTAGTCTATTCAATGAGCACTTGCGTGAATTGTGCGCCAAATCGCGGGCGCTTCAGTGCCTTCCTTAATGGGTCGAGGCTTGTGGTGCGTTCCAGTGATGTAACCAGCAAGCAGGTTACAAATTAAGGTTGTGCATTTTGAACAAGTTCAAAAGCACTTGGTACGCAATTTACTTGTGCGTTTTATGTGCAATACGCAGCTAAAATTTGATAAAAAGAAAGATGAGTATGGATAAGTTTTTAAATATACTGAACAAATTTTTATACACGATAGAAAGCAATAATAGAAGCCGTTTTGACATTAATGATGCGGAGAAGTTTGTAATTGAAAAAACTGGTGGTTATAATGCCTACGTCAAAACGGGTGGCTACTATTGTTTTTTTGATACAGTGAAAATGCTTGAAAATCAAAGTATTATTGCTCCTATTCAATCTTCGGGCTTTAACGGACTAAACCCAGCTCTTAGTATTCGATGGCGACTAATTAAAGAAGCACAAAACGATGAATGGGATATGGCATTTATGATGCAGCTTTCAGATATATTGGATATGTCAGGATATATCAGAAATAAAAAATGGCATACACAAAAAGAAAAAAACTATATTATAAGTATTTACGATTTTCTGAAGAATTCAAATAATCGGGAACTAGCAAGTTGTGAGGAAAGATGCCTCGAACTTTTCGGAAATGAGAAGTTTTTATTTACTGAAGATAAAAAGGTACTAAGTAGATTGAACTTATCGTACGAGCAGTTGAAAATGAAAAAATATGGGCAAATGTTTACATATTGGATTCGAAAAAGAGATGTTACTAACAGTGTTATTATTCTAGAAAATCATTCAACATTTTTTTCTATGAAACGCTGGGTTGAAGATGGGGGCGCTATTTTTGGGATTTCTCCTGACTTAATAATTTTTGGAGACGGGAAACATATCATAAAGAGTCTTTCGTTTTTAGATGAAATTGCAGATTCAAATAGATGTATGATAACATATTTTGGAGATATTGATCCGGAAGGCTGGCAGATTTATTATACTTTGAAAAGAAACTATCCAGAATATAATATTAATTTACTTTTCCCAGCTTATAAATTCTTAATGGATACCGGGAAAAGCTTTCCAATCGGGGAGAAAAAACAAAACATGAATCCAGGTGTTTTAGACTTTATGTTAAAGGAATTTGATGCTATATATCCACAGTATAATGACAAAATACAGAAGCTGTGGAATGAAAAATACAGAATTCCTCAGGAATTTTTAACTTATGAAGAGCTGAAGGATATGGTGCGTTAAAAATGGAGCAGGTAAGCAAAGGCTTTTTTGAAAGAATGAAAAAAATACAGGCGATAAGAATGCTTGGAACGGGTCTGGATGCAGGTGAAATGCAGGAATATGTGCATGAGATCTGTTTTATGTTGCTATTGAAAATATTTCGTCGTGAAATTACCGAAAACCCCAGCCGAACCCGTTCAGACCTTGTGTTTTTAACAATGGAGGTTATGCGAGAAATAAACTTAAACCCCGATAGACCATTGGCTGAGAGAATTACCGATGGTGTTTTGTGGTATCGCGAACCATCAAGGCAGGAGCCTTTTCGAACGAATATTTTCAATGAAGAAACAAAAGAGCATGAGGAGTTTACATTTAGATATCTTAAACCAGATAGAGAGCTTTCTCAGTGGGAAAAAGGTGGCTCCACCGTTTATATGCTGACGGAAATTGCTCAAGAAATTATTTTTATTACTCGTGAAATATTGGAGGAATTTGGTTTTGATATAGAGCAATTCTATACATTACAGCTAATAAAATCAGGTAATTTTAATAAGGCAGAAAGCAGTGTGGATAACCTTATAGCAAGAGTAAGGACTTTAATTCGCAGAGAGCGGGATTATGGAGAGTACATAATTAGAGATCCCCAGGTAATATTTTTTGATAAGCGAAGAAACCGTAATAGAAATGAGTTGGAGATAAAGAACCAGTTTGAAGAGGAACAAAAAGTGTTTCATGAGATGTTTTCCTGGAAAAATAGAATAGGGACTTTTCCAAGTGAGCAGCGGCTTGAAGCTGAATTGGTATTTGAAAATCTTGAGCGAGCACGAATGCTTCATAATGAGTTAGCAAAACTAGTTGTAGGGAATATGGCATTAGAAGTCAAAGTAAGGGTTGAATATCCAGAAAGCTTCTGGAGAACAAGTAATCTTTCATTTAAAAAGGATGTTTGGCAAAATACGATAGTTAAATATGGACTGGATAACTTTGAAAAGCTGGAGAGCTTGTTAAATCCCCTATTTTCGCCAAATGTAGAATTTATATATCCTTTGGATTGGGCATGGGAGGAGCAAATAATTAGAGCACAGGGCGCTGACTTATTTGAAGCTGAAACACAAGAAGAAGCTGATGAAATAACATGGGATGAAAAGGGTGTTGACTGGGAACAGCTGACTATGCTGTATACACCTGTATTTAAAGCCTTGAGCCAACAGAAAAAATTTAAATTTTCTTCATTAAACACACTTAAGAAAACCAATAAGGCAATTTGGATGCAGCAAAGAGAAAACATTGATATGCTAATGATGCTGGCAATTACCGATGTAACACTTACTTCGGTTTATAATATGGCTGAAGGTGTTGATGAACGTTTGGAGTTGTATAGAAGGCTATGTGAACAGGAGCCTTCATTTAAAGCTCTTGAAGGTAAAACAATTACCTCTTATTTAGAAAATGATAAACAAGGAGTAGAATGGGATGAAGTCGTTATATCACCATATGTGATAGAGATAATATAGTTGATCTAATTTAATAAATAAGATCGGGTTTTTTATTGGATAGGAGTAGTATAAAATGTATAATTCAGAAGAGATTAAAAAAGGCTCCCAAGTGTTTTTTGCATTATTAAAAAATAAAATACTACCTGCCTCAGATTCAGTTGCCCAAGAATATTATAACAGTGTTGAGGTTAGAGAAGTTGTTAAGGATATGGCAATTGAGGGTGGTCTTAGAGTTTTCGAAACCCGTGAAAACATCCATATGGTAACAGGTGCTTATGGAAGCCTTTTTGCCAATTCGTACACACAAATGAAGGAAAAATATAAGGGGTTGGAGAGAAAAAGGTATTTTTACCTAGCAAATATTATTATCTGTATTTACCTCGCTGAAGTGGACAAGGAAACGCATATACGTATTAGGTGGGAGGAACAGGGCGTTTCATATGCAAATCTAGAGGATTTAGTTACCAAAACACTTGAGTCCTGGATGAAACGACAGCAAGAAGAAAACGAGTTTGCGCAGGAATGGGGCATTGCCCTTGAGCAGATTTATGATTTATGGATTGATGAATTTTCATTATTCAAACAGGCCCAAACTACCGGGAAAATAGATG
>JGI24709J26583_10000374_pt1 | contig 37543 bp, 32 predicted proteins | sample BioPla2DNA1_FD_26583 | JGI IMG/M metagenome (IMG submission 26583) | reverse complement strand
GCCATTAAAGTATCAATTGAATCTGCTTCTGTATAACCAATTAATTCATCCGTTTCCTTTAAACCAGGTAAACTACTTTCAGTAGAATTATATGATCTTAAAGAAACCTTTTTGACATATCCATCTTTAGTAAATGAAACCATTACTCTTTCATTTGCAATCATATCAATTTTATCAATTACAATTTCATCTATTTCATCTTCAATAACTGTATATCTTTCATGAGCAAATTTATCTTTTAATTCAGTAAGTTCTGTGCATAAAACTTTGTTTAATGAAGCTGGATTATTAATTATTTCATTTAGGTGTTTCATCTCATCAACTAACTGTTTATATTCATCCTTTAAAGCAAATATATCTGTATTGGTTAGTCGATATAATCTCAATTGAACAATCGCTTCTGCTTGAGCATCTGTAAACTGAAATCTATCAATCAAATTCTTCTTTGCATCAGCTTTATCTTTACTTCCACGAATGATTTTTATTACTTCATCTAAAACACTTACTGCTTTTATCAAACCTTCTAAAACATGACATCTATTTAAACGTTTATCAAATTCATATTTTGTCCTTCTTAAAACAAAATCTTTATAAAATTCGATATAAGCATCTAGCATATCTAACAGGCCTAAATACATTGGTCTATTATTAACAATAGCTACCATATTGTAGTTGTAATAAACTTGTAAATCTGTATTTTTATATAAATAATTTAGTATTAAATTTGCATCACTATCTTTTTTTACATCTATAACAATTCTTAAACCAGTTCTATCTGACTCGTCTCTGACATCTAAAATCCCTTCAAGTTCTTTGTTATAACGAATATCATCTATTTTTTTAACGATATTAGTTTTGACAACTTCATAAGGAATTTCACTTACAACTATCTGTTGGATACCACCTTTTCCTTTTTCAATATTAACTTTACTTCTAATAACAATTCTTCCTTTACCAGTAGTAAAAGCTTCCTTTATTCCATCAATTCCTTGAGCAATTCCTTTAGTTGGAAAATCTGGACCTTTAATAATTTTCATCAAGTCATTTACAGTACTTTTAGGATTGTTGATACGATATATGGTTCCTTCAATAACTTCTTTTAAGTTATGTGGAGGAATATTTGTGGCATAACCAGCTGCAATGCCAGTTGATCCATTAACTATTAAGTTAGGAAATCTAGCTGGTAATACAGTTGGTTCATTTTCTGTATCATCGAAGTTAGGGGTCCAAACAACTGTATCTTTATCGATATCTTCTAATAAAGTTGAAGAAATTTCAGCAAGTCTTGCTTCTGTATAACGCATTGCTGCTGCTGGATCATCATCAATTGAACCGTTATTACCATGCATTTCAATCAACGTATGATTTACTTTCCAATCCTGTGAAAGTCTTACCATCGCATCATAAATAGAACTATCACCATGTGGATGATAATTACCAATAACTAAACCAACCGTTTTAGCACTTTTTCTATAAGCTTTTTCATGAGTATTGCCATCTTTATACATAGCATAAAGAATTCTTCTTTGAACAGGCTTTAAACCATCTCTAGCATCAGGCAATGCTCTTTCCTGAATAATTGTTTTAGCATATTCACCATATCTATCACTTATTAAATCTTTTAAAGGAAGCTCTAATATTTTTTCTTCATTAACTTTCTTTTTCATATTAGTTATCCTCCAATAAGTAACCATCTTCTAAAGTAAATGTAACATATGATTCAATCCACTCTCGTCTAATGGCAGCATTATCGCCCATTAAAGTCGTAAATCTTTTATCAGTAGAATGATTATCATCAATTCCAACCTGGATTAATGTTCTAGTTTCAGGATTCATTGTCGTTTCCCATAACTGATCTGCATTCATTTCACCTAAACCTTTATAACGTTGAATCTCCACTTTTCCATATTTTTCTTTTAAAGCAATTAATTCATCCTCATTATAAGCATAAAAGAATTCTTTGCCTTTTGTAACTTTATAAAGTGGTGGTAAAGCTATATAAACCATTCCAGCATCAATTAAAGGACGCATATAACGATAAAAGAAAGTAAGAAGTAAAACTTGGATATGAGAACCATCAACATCAGCATCAGTCATAATAATAACTTTACTATAGTTAGAATCTTCAACATCAAATGAATCACCGATTCCTGCACCAATAGTCTGAGTTAAAGTGTACAACTCTTCATTTTTATTAATATCAGAAAGCGTTGCTTTTTCAGTATTTAAAACCTTTCCTCTTAAAGGTAGAATTGCTTGATATTTAGAATCCCTTCCTTGTTTAGCGCTACCACCAGCTGAATCTCCTTCTACTAAAAATAATTCTTTTATATTAGCATCTTTTGACTGGGCAACAGCTAATTTTCCNGATAGAGTTCTTTCATCTTTTTTATTCCTTTTGTTTTTTCTGGCTTCTTCTTTTGCTTTACGTGCTGCTTCTCTGGCAGCAGCAGCTTTTATCATCTTTTTAATTAAATCATTAGAAAGTTCTTTATTTTCATCTAAAAAATATGTTAATTGTTCCGAGATTAAATTATCTACTACAACTCTTGCTTCTGGTGTGCCTAATTTTGATTTAGTTTGACCCTCAAACTGTAGTAAATCTTCAGAAATATTTACTGAAATAATACTTGTTAGCCCTTCTCTAATATCACTACCTTCTAAGTTTTTATCTTTTTCCTTTAATAAACCATTTTTTCTGGCATATTCATTAAAACACTTCGTAAAAGCTGTCTTATAACCAATTTCATGAGAACCACCAAAAGGAGTTCTTACATGATTAACAAATGAATATGAGTTTTCTTCAAATGAATCGGTATACTGAAATGCAATATCAACAGTTATTTTTTCAGTTCCACCGTTAAATTTTATTACTGGTGAAATTGTTGTTTTATCTTCATGAAGATATTGCATAAAAGCTTCTAAGCCATTTTCGTAATAGAATTCTTCTTGTTGATTACTTCTCTCATCTTTTAAAACTATTTTTAAACCACCCATTAAAAAGGCGCTTTCTCTTAATCTTTGTTTGATGGTAGCATAATTAAAATCAATACGATTAAAAATCTTTTTGTCAGGTAAAAATCTTACCTTACTACCTGTCTTATTAGTGTTTCCTAAAACTTCAAGTTTTCCAATTTTTGAACCACCTTTTTCAAACATCATACGATAAGTTTTTCCTTGATAATTAGTAGTTACTTCCAGCCATTCACTTAAAGCATTAACAACAGAAGCACCTACACCATGCAGTCCTCCAGCAACCTTATAGCCTTGTTGACTTGAGAATTTACCACCTGCATGAAGCTCGGTAAATATTACTTGCAAAGTCGATACACCACTGGCATGTTTTCCAGTAGGCATCCCTCTTCCTTCATCCTCTATACAAATTACATTGTTTTTTTCAATTGTTAATTTAATACAATCACCATATCCGTTTAAAGACTCATCGATAGCATTATCCATGATTTCCCAAACTAAATGATGAAGACCATATTGATCGGTAGAACCAATATACATACCTGGTCTTTTTCTAACGGCTTCCAATCCTTTTAAGATTTGAATGCTGCTTTCATCGTAAGATTTAACATTTTTGGCCATAAATAAAACACCTCTATACATAAATATTATATCATAAAAATTGCATCCTTTATTTAACTAATATATAATTTAAAAAAGGTGATATTATGAAAGTTATTATTTTTTCAGTATTAAATTATATTGTTGGATCGATTCCATGGGCACTTGTTATTGGTAAAGTATTTTACAATACTGATGTTAGAGAACATGGTTCAGGAAATTTAGGAGCAACTAATGCTGGAAGGGTTTTAGGAAAAAAAGTAGCTTATATAGTAACAGTTTTAGATGCTCTAAAAGGTTTTATCATGTTTATGATATTATCAAAATTTGATTATAAAATAGCTTGTTTCACAATTATCTTTGTCACTATTGGACATTGTTATCCTTTATTTGCCAACTTTAAGGGTGGAAAAGCAGTAGCAACTAGTTTTGGTATTATATTAGCTATTTCACTTTCAAGTTTTAAATCTTTCCTTGTAGTTTTCTTAGTACCAGTATTAATATGGTTTCTAATTAGCAATATAACTGAATATATTTCTCTTGCCTCTTTAGTCGCGACTTTTTTATCGGTTATTCTCTCTACTTTTGTCTGTAGAAGATATGTTACTGTTTCTTTATTAATGATTTGGTTATTAATAGTTTATAAGCATAAAGAAAACATAAACAGACTATTAAAAGGCACTGAAAACAAAAAGAATTATTAAAAAAATGGATGTTCCATTTTTATTTAGTTCGATTAATTTTTAAAACGATTAAAAATTTATCTTCTATTAGAATCAACAATCTAAACTTTCCAACCACAAATTTATAATGACCAAATAGAATGTTTTTCAGTGGTTGTCCTAATAATCTAGGAGCATTAGTGCCTTCTAGATTTTTATTAAGCCAACCCAAAAGAATCACTTTACTGGAATCATCTAAGTGATTTAATTGTTGATAAGCAAACTCTGAAAAATAAACACGAAAATTCATTTATTTGTTTCCCTTAGTAATTTCACTTAAACTGTAAATTTTCTTATTTTCTTGATAAATTTTTAAACTCTCATCAAAATCATTAATATCAATTTCATTTTCAATTTTCTCTAGTACAGCTGTTCTAATTAACTCAGAAACAGTAATACCGTGAAATTTTGCATAATCTCTAAATAATTTTTCTTCTTCTTTGGTAACTCTTAATGAAATAGCCATATTCTCTCCTGTCTAACATTGTATTACAAACTGTATCATACAATATTTCCGTTTAATATCCGTTTAAATGGGCATCTTTTATTATTGAAGGATAATCAACAAAACAAATATCTATATCGACATTAGTACTTGTAACTCCATTGACTTTTCCTTTTGATGTAAATTGCCAAATAGTATAGTTGTCATTATAAACATAAGGAGTTAAAGTACCCCAATGTGCTACCCATACATCATATTTAAAATTATACTTTCTTAACATAGATGAATAACTATAAACAGCTGGATAATAACCTGCTTCGCTTAAAATATCGCAATAAGTATTAACTAGAGCGTTGAAAGTATACGTATCTAAATATTTCTGTGAACTTGTTTCAATGTCAATAACAATTGGATATTCAAATTTTTTGCCTTCAATACATTTTAGCATCCACTTTGCTTCTACTATTGCATCTTGAACATTGGTAGAAATAACATAATGATAAGCGCCTACATCTATACCTGCTTCTTTTGCAGCTTTATAATTCCTTTCAAAAATCGGATCTTTGTAATCGTTGCTGTAAGCAGCTCTTAATAAAACAAAGTCAACTCCTTCTTCTTTCATTCTTCTAAAGTTATCAACAGTCATATATCTGCCATTCCACTCTGATAAATCTAGTCCGTAACTAAATGCATCATAGACTTTTATTGGAATTGTAATAGATGAAGTATAATTTTCATTAGAAATGCTAATATAGCATTCACCACTCTTTTTAGGATAAATAACTCCAGAATTGTCAACAGTTGCAATCGTTTCATCTGAAGAAGAATAAATTAACAATGAATTATCATCAACACTAGTTCTTAATCTAAAGTGTTTATTAACCATTAAACCTAATCGATAAAATTGACATTTAATATTAGTTCTACTGACATTTATTGCTACTTTTTTTACTATATCTGAACCATCATTAGTTTTTACAGTAATTATTGCTGTACCATTTTTATTAGCGATTATCCTACCATTTGATGTAACTTGAGCAATACTTGAATCACTTGAATAATATGTTAATGTTTTATTAGCTGCATCATAAGGATACACTAAAACATTCAAATCATAAGTATTTCCTTTTTTTAGATTAATAACTGATTTGTTAATTTTAATATCTTTTATTAGTTTTGAAATACTCATATAGTAAATAACATTTGTTCCACTATTAGAAACAGTTATTTTAGCTGAACCACCTTTTACGATATCTACATTGCCAAATTCATCGACTTTAACAATTTCTTCATCACTACTTTCAAAGGTGAAATTTTTAGTTCCAATAAAGCAGTCATGATCTTGTGGCGATATTACAACTTTATCTTTTAAATCTACTATTAAATATCTTACTTCTGAAGCATTTTCATCATTTACTGTTATATCAATAATTGCATTATTTTCTCCACTATTTGTTTTAACGGTAATTTTTACAGCACCTATACTATTGGCTGTAAGTAATCCTTCTTCGGTAATAGTAGCAATTTTGGGATCTGAACTATAATATTTAATCTCATCAGATAAAACATTACTGTCAACCACATTTAATTGAATTGTCTCTCCAACTTTTAAAATATTAGTTAAATTTTTAAATGATAAATCTACTAAACTGTAATATAAATTATAATTTCTAGCATATTTTACTGCTTCACTATTTTCATAAACAATATATTTATGATTTTTATTTAAACAGTTTTCAGCCAAATAAGTTACTGATTGAGGAATTAAAATTATTAATTCAGTTTCTTGTTTTTTTTCAACATTAAAAGCTTCTTTTTTTATTGACTTTAAAGATAATGGAAATAAATAGGATTTTAAATTGTAATCATTATAAAAACAGTATTCACCGATTGATTCAATTGTTTCAGGAAACTCGACAATTTCTAAATTAATTAAATCTCTAAATGCATTGTTTGATAAATATTTAATATCATCACTAATCACTAGCTTAACGATTGAATCTCTACTATCATTCCAAATTCTTTCCTCATTAGAATTAAAATCAACCATAAAACCATTTTGCCCATAAGTAATCACCAATACTTTAACATTATTTAAATTAGAAAAGCCTTCTAAATCAACCAAATGACTNGGAACACTTATGGTATTTACTTGTTGACAGTTTTTAAAAGCATTTTTCTGGATAGAAATTATTGAATCTGCAATTTCAATCTCTTCACTATTAGTACAATCTACCGCATTTGAAGCAATAGTAGTAACTGTATGACCATCAATAGAAAAAGGTATACTAATACATTCAGAATCTAAAATTTTATTGTATTTGATTAAAGTGGCTGTATCATCATCATTAATCTTATACTCATACTGACCTGAAGTAATATACTTAGTTCCTATATGTTTAATACTAAAGAAAGCTATTACAACGCATAGTATTAAAATAATTAATAATTTAAATACCTTTTTCATACTATTTTTTTTACAGTCCTACAATCTAGTATAAACTTCTTTTAACTGTTTGACAATAATTTCATACTGCGAGGTGTAGTTAATTAGTTTATCTTTTTCTATTTGAACTTTTTCTTTTGAAGCTTTTAAAAGGAAATTTTCATTACTTAACATCTTATTTGAACGATTAATTTCATTTTCAAGTCTTGCTTTTTCTTTTTCTAATCTTTCTTTTTCTGCTTCATAATCAATCATTTGTGAAGTATCAACAGCTAATTTGCCATTTTCCAAAGGTCTAATTACTAAATCATTTCCTTTAGAATTAGTCCAATTAACTTTGCATAATTTATAAAGCATATTTGCGATTTCTATATCAACTGATAATAATTTATCGTTGTTATCATATACAGTTATATCAAACTCTAACGATGGTTTAACATCATAGTCAACTCTTAAAGTTCTTACTGCTGTAACAATCGAAATAATAGTTTCAACTTCTTCTAAATTTGGCAAAGTTATTTCTCTTACTTTAGGCCAGTGAGCAATACAAATAGATTCACTTTTGTGTGGTAAAGATAAATATATTCTTTCTGTAACAAATGGCATAAACGGATGTAATAATTTTAATATATCTATTAGTGCTACCAATAAAGTAGATTTGGTAGCTTTTACTACTTTTTCATCTTCTGAATTTAAAGTTGACTTAGAAAATTCAATATACCAATTACAGTAGTCATTCCAAATAAAGTTGTAAAGTTCATTTCCAACCTGAGCAAATTCATATTTATCCATATTTTTATTTACTGAAATTATTGTTTTATTCAATTTATCCAAAATCCATTTATCAATATTGTTTAAATTAGATAAATCAACATCTTCTAAAGACATGTTCTCAATATTCATTTGAACAAATTTGCTGGCATTCCATATTTTGTTGATAAAATTCCAACTAGCTTCAACTTTAGTGTCAGAATATCTTAAATCAGCCCCTGGTGTTGAATTGGTAGTTAGAAAAAATCTTAAAGCATCACTGCCATATTTAATCTTAACATCTTCTGGGTCTACCCCATTACCAAGTGATTTAGACATCTTTCTGCCTTGTTCATCTCTAATTAAGCCATGAATTAAAACATCTCTAAAAGGTCTATTACTAGTCAAATAACGCGCTTGGAAAGCCATTCTAGCAACCCAGAAGAAGATAATATCATAACCAGTGACTAAACAATCAGTTGGATAAAAACGTTTAAAATCTTCACTGTTTTCTGGCCATCCTAATGTCGAAAATGGCCAAAGTGCACTTGAAAACCAGGTGTCCAAAACATCTTCGTCTTGTATATAATTTTCTTTGTCTTTTGGATCTTCCATTTCACAATATACTTCACCAGTTTCTTTATGATACCAAACAGGTATACGATGACCCCACCAAAGTTGTCTTGAAATACACCAGTCCTCAATATTTTCTAACCATTGGATAAATGTTTTTTCAAATCTTTCTGGGTAGAAATTAATCTTTTTTTCTTCAAATTGCTGATACTTTAAAACTTCATCAGCTAATGGTTTCATATTTACAAACCATTGTTTAGATAAATATGGTTCAACAATAACATCGGTTCTTTCCGAATAACCAACATTATGTTCAATATCTTCAATAAATGCTAAATTACCTTCCCCCTTAATTCTTTCCACCAATTTTTCACGACAAACATAGCGATCTAATCCTATATATTCTCCTGCAAGTTCATTCATAGAAGCATCTGGATTAATACAAACTGGTTTTTCAAAACCATACTTTTCACCAATAATAAAGTCATTTGGATCATGAGCTGGAGTACATTTCATAACACCTGTTCCAAATTCCATATCAATATAGCTGTCAGTTATAATAGGTAAATGTTCTTTATTAGCAGGATTAATGACATGTAATCCAACAATATCTTTATATCTTTCATCATCAGGATGAACAACAACACAAACATCACCAAACATTGTTTCTGGTCTAGTAGTAGCAATAGCTATTTTTTGACCTGTTTCAACAACTTCATAGTAAAAATGATACATACTGCTTTTAGTAGATTTATAGATAACTTCAATATTACTTAAAGCTGTTAATGCCTGTGGGTCCCAGTTAATAATTCTCTCACCTTGATAAATCAAGCCTTCTTTATATAAAGTAACAAATGATTTTCGTACCGCTTTACTTAATCCTTCATCCAAGGTAAACCTTTCCCTTGAATAATCTAGTCCAAGTCCCATTGAAGCCCACTGTTTACGAATATGTCCAGCATACTCTTCTTTCCAATTCCAAGCTTGCTCTAAAAACTTTTCTCTTCCAATATCATAACGAGAAATTCCTTGCAGTTTTAATCTTTCGTCAACTTTGGCTTGAGTGGCAATACCAGCATGGTCCATACCAGCCAAATATAAAGTATCAAAACCACACATCCTTTTGTATCTAGTAATAATATCTTGCAAAGTGTTGTCCCAAGAATGTCCTAAATGTAGTTTCCCTGTAACATTTGGCGGAGGAATAACAACACAATAAGGCTTTTTACTTAAGTCACCAGCAGTAAAATAACCTTTTTCTAACCAATCCTCATAAATTTTTTCTTCTACTTTAATGTGGTCATATTTGTTTTCTAGCATATAAATCTCCTTTTAAAATAAAAAGCGCCACCAAAGGACGCTTAACGTGGTACCACCTTATTTACTTCTCAAATACTTTAACGCAGTAATACGGAATTAACTACTTAATTTCATCAATTCAGCTCAAAGTCGACCTTCATTTGTAAACCTTATACTTTTCCACCAAACAAGTATTCTCTATAAATAGTAATACAAACTACTCCTACTTATCTTCGCTATCTTTGATTATAAAAGAAAGATAGAATAAAATCAAGGTTATGTTAAAATTACTATGGAAAGGCTTTATTCATGAAAAAAGAAAGTTTTATATATTTATCAGTTATTGTAGCTGTTAGTCTAATGAGTTATATTGATGCAATAATCCAGCTAGAATATTTCTCTAGAAGTATCTTCAAAATCATTCTGTTTGCTGGAACAATAATTCTATATAGTTTTATTTTTAAAGAAACCATTATTAATGACATTAAATTTAATATTTCAGCATTTAAAAAGATTTTACCTTTTTCAATAGGAGTTTATATCTTAATTATTTCTGCTTATTTTATTTTTAGAAACATTTTTGATTTTTCTCATGTTAAAGATTCGCTGTTATCCTCTGTTGGTATTGGAAAGGATAATTTCATTGCTATATCTTTATATGTTTCCCTATGTAATTCCTTTTTAGAAGAAATTTTTTTTCGTGGATATTGTTTTCTACATTTAAAAACTTTAACTGGCAGAAAAATCGCTTATATATTTTCAAGTTTATTATTTGCTTTATATCATTGCAGTATGATGATTGGTTGGTTTAACATATTTCTTTATTTACTGTTGATTATTTCTTTGTTTATAGCTGGTTTTATCTTTAATTATCTTAATGAAAAATTTGATTCACTCTTTGCTAGTTGGTTTTTCCATATGTTTGCTAACTTTGCGATCAATACAGTTGGTATAATTTTGTTATTCAATTAAAATTTAAAAGTTCTTTATACAATAAAGAATACTTTTAAAAATACTAATAAAATTAATTGAAAATTTAAATTTTAAATATTTAAAGTTAAAAAAAGTAGCCTAAGCTACTTTTTATGCGTTTATTGTATGTTTTAAGACATCTTCCATTGTTTTAACTGGAATGAAATTAATATTCTCTTTTACTTCATCATCAATCTCATCTAAATCCTTCAAGTTATTTTCTGGAAGAATAATATTATGGATATTACTTCTATAAGCAGCCATTGTTTTTTCTCTTAGACCACCAATTGGTAATATATTGCCTCTTAATGTCATCTCACCAGTCATTGCAACATCGTTACTGATAGGTTTATTTGTCAATGATGAAATTATAGCTGTAGTTAAAGTTATACCAGCAGAAGGACCATCTTTTGGTACTGCTCCTTCAGGAACGTGAATTTGCATATCATTTTTTTCGAAGAAATCTTTTTCTATACCAAGTTTATCAGCATTAGCTTTAACATAACCATATGCTATGGTGGCACTTTCCTTCATTACATCACCAAGATTACCAGTAACAACTAAATTACCCTTACCATGATATGAAGTAACTTCTATTGGAAGAATATCACCACCAAATTGTGTATATGCTAAACCTGTAGCAATACCAACTTGTGATTTACTTTCTTTTTTACCAAAATCATAAATCTCTTTACCTAGCCAAGTGTTGATAATTTTCTTAGAAACCTTAACAGACTTTCTTTCACCCTTGGAGATTGATAGAACTGTTTTTCTACATAATGAAGCAATAGTTCTTTCCAACTGTCTTACTCCAGCTTCTCTAGTATAAAATCTAATTAAATAAATAATTTCTTCTTTTCCTAATTTAAATTGAGCTTTAGTTAAACTGTTAGCTTCAAGCTGTTTAGGTATTAAATGATTTCTTGCAATATGGTATTTTTCCTCTTCTGTGTAAGAAGACATTTCAATAACCTCTAATCTATCCCTTAATGCAGCTGGAATAGTTGTAATATTATTGGCAGTAGCAATAAACATTACTTTGCTTAAGTCATATGGTTCTTCCAAATAGTTATCAGAGAACATTGTATTTTGTTCAGGGTCTAAAACTTCAAGCATGGCACTTGCTGGATCACCTTTATAATCCATTCCCATCTTATCTAATTCGTCAATTAAGAAAACTGGGTTGATTGTGCCTGCTCTTTTCATTCCTTGGATAATTCTTCCTGGCATAGAACCTAAATATGTCCTTCTATGTCCTCTAATTTCTGCTTCATCTCTAATACCACCTAAGGAAATTTTGACAAATCTTCTATTAAGAGCTCGAGCAATTGATTTACCAAGTGAAGTCTTACCAACTCCTGGTGGACCATATAAACATAATATTGGAGCTTTTAAACTGCCAGTCATATTTTTAACTGCAATATATTCTAAAATTCTTTCCTTAACTTTCTTTATACCATAATGGTCTTCATCTAAAATTCTAGCGATATCGTTAATATCTTCGTTATCTTCACTCTCTTGCCAGAAAGGTACTTTTTGTAACCAATCTAAATAGTTTCTAATAACACTTGCTTCTGATGAGATTGCAGGCATCATTTCATAACGAGCAATTTCCTCAGCAGCTTTTTCTTTGATGTTTTCTGGATAAGGATTATTGTTGAAATAATCTATTAATGAATCACCATCAGATCCTTTAACAATTCCTTCACCTAATTCTTCTTTAATTGCTTTTAATCTTTCTCGTAAGTAATATTCTCTTTGATTTTCGTCAATGGAATCTTTAATTTTTTCAGAAATTTTGTCATCAATCTCTTTAATTTGTTTATTATATTCAAACTGTTTAAGTAATAGTAATAATCTCTCATTGACATCTATTGTTTCTAACATTTCTTGCCTTGTTGCTAAAGGCATAGGTAAATACTGACCAAATTGATCAGCTACAGCTGATGCTGGGATACCCGAAGCAAATTGTGCCATCATTTCTTTTGGTAAAGACTTGATATTTGATGCGAAACTTTCAAATTCAGCCATTACTTTTTGAATTAAAACCAATTGTTGTTGGGCATCAGAATTAATATCATCTTCAACACTAATATTAGCTATAAAGACATTACCATTAAAAGTAATCGTATTAGCTCTAGCTCTTGCTAAGCCTTTAAACTTAATCTTATAAGCTCCTCTATCTTTCCTTATATTCTCAATATGACATAAAGTTCCATATCTATACATATCTTCACTGGTAGGATTGTCAATCAAAATATCTTTTTGACTAACAAGCCATAGCAAAGAATCTGAATTTGTTTGAGCTAATTTAAAAGCTTTAATACTTATTTCTCTTCCCACATCAATAACAACTTCTTGATTAGGAAAAATTACGACACCTCTAGTACATATAACTGGATAATCTACGTTTTGGTAGATATCTGCATAAATACTCATAATACACTCCTTTCTGATGGAATGTTTATTAATTATTCAGCTTTATTACCTTTTAATGCTTCTAATGTCTTTTTCATCTTTACATCTTCAGCTAAATATTCAGCAGGAATATACTGTTTAATTTGTTCAACTTCCATCTGATATTGTTCAGACATAGTCTTGTATTCTTCTTCTAATTCTTCTTGAGATACTGAAATACCTAAATCAGTTCCGATCGCTTCTAATACTAATCTAACTTTAACTTTCTTTTCAGCTTCATCTCTTAAGTTTAGTTTAAAATCTTCTTGATTTGTTCCAGTAATTTGGAAATACATATCAATTGAAATTCCTTGTGCTTGTAATCTTTGAACATATTGATTGTAAGTATCTTCAACTTCTGAATCAATCATCGCTGTTGGAATTTCAACTTCACAAGCCTCACAAATATCATCCAATAAAGTATTGGTTGCTTCTTCTTGAGCTTCTTTAAGTTTTCTTTCTCTAATATCATTTCTGATATGTTTTTCTAATTCATCAATAGTTTTTACATTTTCAATTTCTAATTCTTCAACAAATTCATCATCAAGTTTTGGTAACTTTTTAACTTTAATACCTTCTACTTTTACTTTGAATATTGCTGGTTTTCCAGCTACATCAGCTGCATATTCTTTAGGAAAAGTAACTTCGATATCTTTTTCTTCTCCCGTTACCATTCCAATTATTTGTTCTTCAAAACCTGGAATAAAAGAGCCCGAACCAATTTCTAATGGATATTCTGTTCCTTTTCCACCTTCAAATGCTTCACCGTCAATAAATCCTTCAAAATCAATTACTGCGATATCGCCATTTTCAACTTTCCCTTCTTCTTTTAAAACTTCAATAGAATTGCTTTGTTGTAATTTAGCGATTTCTTCTTCAACCATTTTTTTAGTAACTGTTACTTTAGCAGGTTTGTATTCAACAGCTTTATAATCTTTAAGTTTAACTTCAGGATATACTGTTAATAAAAACTTTAGTGTTACTTCATCAGAAGTCATTGATTGAACATCTAATGCTGGTCTAGCTACTAATTTAATATCTTTATATTCATTTAATCCAAACTCTAGAGCTTCTTGGGCAATTAAATCAACTGCATCATACCAAATAGATTGTTCATTAACTACCTGTCTAACTTTAGCTTCGGGAGCTTTACCTTTTCTAAAGCCTGGAATTTCAATATCATTTTTAATTTTGTTATAGGCTTTCTTTTGCGCTTGTTGCCACTTTTCTCCTGTTACTGTAACTAATAACTCAGCGCTACTATTTTCTTTTAATTCATATACTGCTTTCATACTTTTCTCCTTTTGACACAGAGTTAATTATATAAATTTTACCAACTTATTTCAACTAAAAGGTAAAATCCTTCAACATTTTTTCATCTATTTGATGTTTTTCAAAAAATAATTCTAAACCTTCTTCATCTTGATACGCTTTATATACGTAAGCAACTATACTATAAGTAATTTGATTTATTTCTTCATCTTTAATCAAAAATGGGTAAGAATCATAAATAACGTTAATTAATACCATTTGACATTGTTGCAAAAAAGAAGGATTACTTTCAATAATCTGCTCTAGTTTTTTACTAATCACACCAAAGTTTTTTTGTGCTAATGGTGAAGGTATTTGAGAAGGAATAATTGAATATACTTGATTATCAATTGTAAAATTAATAATATTACTTATTTGTTGAATTTGTAATTGTTCTATTAATAATGATTTAAGTACTCTATTAACAGAATTATCAACTAATAAATCTTTTATCACCTCTAGATAGTTTCTAATATTGGCCATTGATAATGTTTCTAAAGCTTTATAAGCTTTCTTATTACCAAGTTTTAAACATTGATAAACTTCTTCTGGTGAAAGTAATTCACTTTTCTTTTCATCAGATAAGTTAAATTTACATATATCATGTAATTGTTGCAACTTCATCAGTACATCTTGTGGTACATAAGGCATCGATAGTTCTTCTTCAATTAGCTTATTTGCACTAACAAAATCATTACTTTCAATTAACTTTTCAATGTGATTCACAATAGTCTGATAATAATTGATAGTCATAAACTTACCTCTCATATATATTATACACTGCAAATTAGCACTGTCAAGGTCTGTCTGCTAATTGTGGTTGACTTATTTAAAAAATACTTTATATTTATATTAGGTGATGAATATGAAAAAAGTAATTATTGGTTTAGTTTTAGCGCTATTATTTGTTTCATTAGGAGTTTTCTCAACTGTTACATATATAAATAACAAAGAAGGAAACACCAGTATTGATATAGCTGTTATTGAGGAAAAAGTTAATTCGATTGCTGAACTTTCAACAGTCGAATATTATTACACTACTCTAGCTAAATATGAAAATTATAAAGATTTCTATGGCTGGAAAATTCCGTTAACAACAACAAAGTTTTTCATTACTTATGATGGAATAATTAAAGCAGGAATTGATTTATCTAAAGTAAAAATCTCAGTAGTTGGTAAAACTGTACTAATTGAAATACCTAAAGCCACAGTTTTATCTCATGAAGTAAAATACGATACAATGCAAATTATTGATGAAACTTATTCGATCTTTAATCGCATTACAATTACTGACTATAATAATTTCATGTTAAATGAAGCTAAAACAATGGTAACTAAAGCTGCTAATGATGGTTTATTTCAAAAAGCACAACAAAATGCAATCAGGATTATTCAAGATTTAGTTGAACCATTAATACCAGAAAATTATGATTACTCAATTAGATTTAGATAAAACTTTTTAATTTTCAACTAAAAAGAAGCGATTTTACAATATAAATTTTGATATGATTCATGTAAAATTTCGCTTCTTTTTTTGTTGTCTCAATTGATAGAGTTATTCTTCTAATCTTTTTTGTTGACGATATGCTTCTTTCCTTTCAGATTCCGTTAAATACTTCTTTCTTAAACGAATAGCATCAGGTGTAACTTCAACAAGTTCATCATCACCAATAAACTCTAAAGCATATTCTAAGGTTAACTGAATTGGTGGAGTTAATATCATAGCGTCATCATGACCTGTGCTTCTGACAGCGGTCATTGTTTTATTTTTGGTTGGATTTACTGGCATATCCATATCTCTCGAGCAAAAACCAACTATCATACCTTCATAAACCTCGGTAGCAGGTCCGATAAAGAATGATCCTCTTTCTTGTAAGTTATAAATAGAATATTTCATTGCCACACCAGTGGCATTAGAAATCATAACTCCATTATTTCGGGTATTTATTTCTCCTTGATATGGTTCATAGGCTTCAAATGATCTAATTAATATTCCTTCACCTCTGGTAAAGTTAATAAAATCGCTTCTAAATCCAATTAGTGCTCTAGTGGAAACTTTAAAAGTAATAGTTACATAATTGTTTCTTTCAACTAAATCTATCATTTTGCCATTTCTTAAACTTAATTTTGAAATACAAACTCCTTGGTATTCTATTGGAACTTCACAGATTACTTTTTCAACTGGTTCATATCTTTTACCATCAATATATTTGTATATTACTTGTGGTTTAGAAATAGCTAATTCATAACCTTCTCTTCTCATGTTTTCAATTAAAATCGTTAAACCTAACTCTCCTCGACCACTAACTTTAAAAGTATCAGTAGAGTCAGTTTCTTCAACTTTTAGACCCACATTGACTTCAAGTTCTCTTTCTAGTCTTTCCTTTATATTTCTACTAGTAACATACTTTCCACTTCTTCCAGCAAATGGAGAGGTATTAACAATAAAGTTCATACTCAAAGTAGGTTCATCAATATGAATCGGAGGTAATGGATTGATATAATCTTTATCACATATCGTTTCACCAATACTTAAATCAGAAATTCCAGCAATTATAACAATATCGCCAGAATATGCTTCGGATATATTTTTTCTTTTAATTCCCTCATAATTGTATAATTTTGAAATTGTACATCTATGTTGTGAACCATCATTTTTACATAAAACAACTTGTTCGCCAACTTTTATTGTTCCTTTATAAACTCGACCAATACCAAGTCGTCCAATATATTCATCATAATTCAAATTTGAAATTTGCATTTGAAGAGGTTTTTCATCTAAATCTGGATAACATTCAGTATGTTTAATAATCGTTTCAAACAAAGGAATTATATCTTCATTTTCATCATTTATGTTATATCTAACAATTCCTTCTTTAGCTATTCCATAAAGAATCGGAAATTCAATTTGTTCTTCATTAGCCTCTAAATCAAAGAATAAATCATAAACTAAGGATACTACTTCTTCAATTCTGGCGTCTTTTTTATCAATTTTATTAATTAATAAAATAGGTTTTAAACCTAATTCTAAAGATTTTTGTAAAACAAAACGAGTTTGTGGCATTGGTCCTTCTGATGAATCTACAAGCAAAATAACAGTATCAACTGTTTTAATGATACGTTCAACTTCGCTTGAAAAATCAGCATGACCTGGTGTATCAACAATATTGATTTTATAGTCTTTATAAAATACTGAACAGTTTTTAGAATAAATAGTTATTCCTCTTTCTTTTTCCAGATCATCAGAATCCATCACTCGATTTACAATATCTTCATTTTTGCCAAAAGCTCCAGACTGTTTTAAAAATGCATCAACTAAAGTTGATTTTCCAGCATCAACATGAGCTATGACTGCTATATTTATAATCTTTTGTTTTTTCATAGGATTTACTTCCTTTCAAATTAACAATTTAACATAATTAAAGAAACTTTCTTATTACTTCATATTCTTTGTTTTCATAAATCTTTATTATCATATAACCAATATCACTGCGATCACGGTTATAATATAAAGATCCTGGATTTAACAACCTTATACCATCAACATAATCATCATCATACATATGAGTGTGACCATACAAAACGATATCACAATCATTTTCTTTAGCCAAATTAGCCAATCTATTTTTTAGGTTAAATCCAGATTGGCGATGAGAATGAATCAAAAAAAATCTCAAACCACCAATTTCTGTAACAAGTTTATCAGGCAAATCAAAATAATCATTATTTCCCTTTATAATTACTAAACCATCAAAAATATCTGGCCAATCACAAACATCACCCAGATGGAACATATAGTGAGCATCGCTTTCTTTTTGCATGACAAAGTAGACATTTCCACTATAACCATGTGAATCGCTCATTACAACAACCTTGATATAATTCACCATAAAAGTATATAACTATCTTTTTATATTTTCAACATAAACTGTATTGCAAGAAAAGTTTTCAGCATTTTTTATTTTACTCTTTTAACCAGCATATGATAAGCAATCATTTAATGTCATTTCAATAGCTTCATAAGTAATAATATAATCACCATTGTCTAATTGTACTTTACTTATAGATATTGTTATTGGAACATTATCGTTGTATAAAAGCGTTGATATTCCATAAACGTCTTGCTGTAAATCGCTATAACTAGAATGAGCAAGATTTATAGCATAATCAAATACTTTGCTCATGTTTTCATTGCTTACAATTACCGCAAATCCTGAAGTATCACCATTTTCATAAGCTCCAGTGAATACTATATAATCATCTGCAACATCATAAATTTCATCTGGCAAGTAATCTCTAGTCGCACTTGTTATTTCTTTAATCTTTTGATAATTTTCAATTAAAACATCTCCTAATTCCGTAGTTTTTAATTCTTTTTGTTTAACTTCTGGCTTATTTTTATCCCCACAGCCAGTAAATCCGAAAATTAACGCAACAACTAATAATACTTTTAATACTTTTTTCATTTAATAAGTTCTCCTTAATTTTTATTTTACTGTCATAACAATATAAGATATCCAGATGATTAACATTACCATCTCCAACCATACACTATTTTTTATTCTTTTATCAATTGATTTGCTTAATATAAAATAAAAACCTAATGGTATAAAACAGGCAATACTGACATAAATATATAAATTTTCAAGAATAAATCTTTTTCTTTTTTCTTCATTACTTACTTTTGTTTTATCATATTTAAAAGAAGATATCCAAAACTTTGAAGCTGCTACCGCAAGAAGTAAACTTATGGCAAATCCAGAAATAATTATCCAAAACTTATGTGGAATATCAGCTCTAACTAAAGAAAGAGATAATGTCTCAATAAATAAAGCAATCATCCATATAATTATACTTAAAACCTTTTTAAACATTATCTTTCCTTTTTAAAAAATTCATACACTGCTTGACCACTCTTTCTTCCAATAACTTCAGATAATTGATCAAGACTTGCTTCCTTAATCTTATTGACTGTTTTAAAGTGAGACAATAATTTCTGTTTTCTTTTAAGACCAATATTTTCAATTTCATCTAGTATTGATTCCTTAAATTTCTTCTCTCTTAAACGTTTATGATAAGAAATCGCAAAACGGTGAACTTCATCTTGCATATTAATCAATAAATAGAATAATTCACTTTCCCTGTCGATATCATATGCTTCAAATCTATCATTAATTAATGTAGATGTTTGATGTTTTTCGTTTTTCGCTAAACCAAGTAAACAAATTGAAGAAATCTCTAATGCTTCTAATATTTCTTTGGCAGCAGTAATTTGATTTTTACCTCCATCAACAATAATAATATCAGGAAAAATTGTTTTATTCTTTTTAGCATTAAATAAACGACGATAAATAATTTCTTGCATATTCGCAAAATCATTGTTTTTATTAGATACTTTATATAATCTATAATCTTTCTTTGAAGCAATACCATCAACAAAAACTACTTGTGCTCCTACCGCTGACTTACCAGCAGTATGAGAAATATCAAATAACTCGATTCTATTTGTATTACATTGTATTAAAGCGCTTAATTGTTCTAAAGCTATTTCATTTAATGCTTCTTGTTTGTTAACAACTTCAAAGTTTTGATCTAAATTAATTTTAGCGTTTTCAATAGCTAACTCAATCAATTTTTTCTTTTCTCCTCTTTGAGGTTGAATTATCTTTGTTTCTAAAACTTCATTTAAAGCATTTAAATTCAGTCCATAAGGCAATATAAGCTCTTTTGGTACACGATTTAATTGATAGTATTGAACTATATATGATATAAAAGTCTCTTCTACATCGTCGTATATTGGCTTCAAAATTTGATGTTTATGTAATAATTTGCCTTTATTATATAATAATCCAATAATTGAAACATACCCTTTATCAATATAATAGGCAAATACATCAGTGCTTTTTTCTAAATCTATTTGCATATAGTTTTCAGCAGTAACATGTTCAATTGATTCTAAAAGAGTTTGCATCTCATCAGCTTTTTCAAATAATAATTTTTCAGCAAATGCATCTCTTTTTTTTATTAACTCTTTAACTACCTTTTTGGTATTTCCATTTAAAAAAGAAGTAATTTCAGCAGTCATTTCTTCATATATTTTAGAATCTATTTCAAATTCACAAGGACCTAGACACAATCCAATATGATAATACAAGCATACTTTACTGCCCATATTTTTACATTTTCTTAATGGATAAATCTTTTCAATTAAACTTAGTAATTCTCTAGCATAACCTACATTAGGATAAGGACCAAAATACTTAGCGTTTTTCATTCTTTTAGTATCTCTAACTAGTTTAAATGTTGGATATTTTTCGTTAGTTAATCTTAAGTATGGATATGAACTATCATCCATAAACATTACATTGAAACGAGGTTTATGATGTTTGATTAGATTGTATTCCAAGATTAAAGCTTCTTTTTCAGAGTTAGTAACTATATAATCAAAATCAACAATGTTGTTTATTAATTTTGTTGTTTTATTATCGTGAGAACTTCCCCTAAAATAAGAATTTACTCTATTTTTAAGTTTTTTAGCTTTACCTACATATATTACTTGACCATTTTTATCTTTCATTAAATAACAACCTGGTTCCATAGGTAAAGTAAGTAATTTTTCTTTAATCATAAACTATTCCTTAAAATAAACTATTGTAGCCCCGCTTGAACCTTCCAAAGCACTACCGTGTTCATAACGTTTTATAAATTTATTTTTCTTTAATTTTTCCCAAACTGCATTACGCAATGCCCCAGTGCCATAACCATGAATAATTCTAACAAAAGGTACATTAGCTATTAATGCTTCATCTAAATATTTATCTAATGAATCAATTGCTTCATCTACTCTAAGACCTATCAGATTCAACTCCATTGAAAACTGTCTTGATGATTTAACACTAGTTTTAACTTCTTTAAGTTTCTTCTGTTTAGGAGCATTAGTTTTAACTACCCCAGCTAAACTGGCTCTAATTTTAATGCCTGATGAATCTATTAAGACATTTTTCCTATCCATAGAAATAACTTGACCTTTTTGATTGGTTAATTTGACCTTAACATAATCTCCGATTTCAATTTCTCCATCCAATATTTCTTCTTCCTCTTCAATTTCAACAATTTGATTTAATTGATGTTTTAATTTAGCTACCTCATTTATCTGATAATTTTTTTGTTGTTTAAGTTGTTTGATAATTTCTTCAGATTGNACTTTAGCATCTGTNACAATATTTAAAGCCTCGTTTTTGGCATTTTCAAGGATTTTTTCTTTTTCTAACTCTAAATTTTCTTTTNCATCATTTATTAATTCTTTTTGCTGTTTAAGCGATTGTTCTTTAACTTGTAATTGTTCTTGTTTTTGTCTTACAACTTCTAATTGACTTTGCAATTTTTCAATTAGTGTATCATCAATATTAGATTGTTGTTTTTTATATTCATAGGCTAAATTAATTATTTCATCATTGATACCAAATCTTTTGGCTGTTTCAATAGCGTTTGAAGAGCCAATTGAGTTTTCAATATACCTAAATGTTGGTTTTAAATTTTCTTGGTCAAATTCAACAGATGAAAGCATTATATTTTCATGACTTTTTGCATATGCTTTTAATTTAGAAAAATGAGTAGTCGCTACTACATAAATATTTTTTCTTCTAAAATATTCTAGTACTGCACTAGCGAAAGCTTGGCCTTCATTTGGNTCGGTTGAACCACCTAATTCATCTAATATTACTAAACTCTTTGGCGTAGCCTTTTCGCAAATTTTAGAAATATTACTTATATGNGATGAAAATGTTGATAAATCAGCATTAATTGATTGACCATCTCCAATATCATAAAAAATATTGTCAAAAATAGGAATCTTAGCTTCTTTTGCTGGAAGGGGAAGTGCTGATAAAAACAACAATGAAAATAATCCTATTACTTTTAATGACACAGTTTTTCCACCAGTATTAGGTCCAGTGATTAATACTGTTTTTACTGGACTTATTATTCTATAATCATTAGCAACTACCTTTTTTGGGTCAATTAATGGGTGTCTGGCTTTTATTAANATTAAATCTTTTGCTGANATTTCACCAACTGTGCCATCTACCTCTTTTGCCCATTGCGCTTTAGCAAATAAAGCATCTAGNAAACCTAAAGTATTTACATTTGCTAAATAACCATCTCCATCATTTTTTATTAATTGAGAAAGTTCAAATAATATTCTAGCTATTTCTTGTTTTTCTTCTTCAATCAATTGCAATAGCTGATTATTTAGCCCTATAAAAGCATTCGGCTCAATATAAGTTGCTCCACCAGATGAAGATGATCCATACTGTAAACCTTCAATAGTATTTTTATATGAATTTTTTACCAATATTACACTTCTACCATTTCTATAAGCAACTATATTGTCTTGTAACATCGATTGATTCTTACTGATATATTCATTCAATTTACTAGCAATAGTCTTCTGCAAACTCTTAGTTTTTCTTCTAATAGATGATAGATTACTAGAAGCATTATCATATATATCTCCTGAATATGAAATACATTTATTAATCGTTGTTGCAGTAGTTTCAAAAGCAGTTAAAGAATCTACAAGTTCCTTAACTAAATCTTTTTGACAATCACAACCAGAAATATACTTGCTTATTTGATTAATTCCATAAGCTTGTGAAGCTATTCTGGTTAAATCTAGTGGACTTAAAGTAACATCTTTCATCGCTAAAGAAACTTCATGAGATACATCATATATCCCAGCAAAAGGCATAGTACCATAAGAAATTACCATGCCTATTGCTTGTTTTAGTCTTCCATTTTCTCTTTCAACCACTAACTTATTAAAACTTGGTTGTGTATTTTCAATAATCTGATGGCCTAAAGAGAAAGAAGTATATTTTGTTATTAATTGTTTTACTTCATCAAACTGTAAACCATCATATTTTTCGTTCATTTTACTCTCCTGGATTGATTATTTTATTTAATTTTTCGACATCGATGCCATAATTAATTAAAAATTCATAAATATCTTCACTTGAAATCGAAGAACTTTCTAACCATTCAATAATACTTTTAATGTCTTCTACATCCAAAGATAATGGATCAGAAATCATTTTTTGAATTGCGACATTTTCTTTAAATGATTTAGATAAGATATTTGTCACTTTTTCGGTTATTTTATTTGTGTATTTTAAAACAGATTTGTCAATTATGTCTTTTCCATTTGTAAAAATTGCTGTATTAAGTAGAAATGTTATTAAAATTACTACAATAAAAGATGGTATTAAGGCAAATAAAGCGCCTAATATACTATTGAATTGTTTTATTATTGGAAATTCTAAAACTACCTTAAATAACGGTTTAATAATAGCGATTAACACCACACCAACTAAGAAAATAATTAGAAACCAAACTAAAATATTTATTTTTTCATAAAATACATCAGCTAATTGCGTGTCTTGAAATGGTGCAAATTTTTTTGGAAATACTTTAATTAAATCCGAAAAACCTGGGGCTAAAATCCAACTTAATAAGATGACAGCTAAAATTCCAATAGTTTTAATAATTTGCCATAAAAAACCTCTTATATATCCAATAATCATTGATATAACTAAGAATGCAATTACACCAATATTTATAAATAATACACTGTTACTTGATAATGTCATAAATATCACTCCTTGTTGTTAAATTATAACACAGTAGTAATAATTTGAAAATTGAACTTTTTCATATTATTATATTGCTATGAAGACTTATACTTTTAATGCTGATGAAAAACTTATTAATGAAATAACTTCTTACTTCCATAAAGAAGATTTTTGTGAAGTTGGAGATTATATGCTTTATAAAATCAGCAGAAAAAACCTCTCGATAATAATTTACACATCAAATAAAGTGGTCATTCAAGGTAAAGATGCTGACATTTATTTTGAAATGTTCAAACCTATCGATAATATAATTCTACCTCAAGCTGGAAGTGATGAGGTTGGTACTGGTGATTTTTTCGGTCCTATTTGTGTTTGTGCAGCTTTTATTGATGAGCAAACTTTTGATAAAATTTATGACTTAAATCTAACTGATTCAAAGCAACTAAATGATGAATATATTCTTAAAGTTGCTCCAACACTTATTAAAAAAGTTAAGCATTCTCTTTTAATCTTAGATAATGAAAAATACAATCAAGTGATTAAAGAAAATAATATGAATGTAATAAAAGCTAAACTACATAATCAAGCTTATATCAACTTACAAAAAAAGATAAAAAAACTACCAGAATTAATAATTATCGATGATTTTTGTGGTGAAGATAAATACTATCAATACTTAAAAGGTGAAAAATCAATAAAAAATATTACTTTTGAAACTAAAGCGGAAAGTAAATACCTATCGGTTGCTATTGCCTCTATGATTTCTAGATATGCTTTTTTAACTAAAATGAGTGAATTATCAAGTAAATATAGGATGACTTTTCCTAAAGGGGCAAGTAACTTAGTAGATGAGTTTACCAAAACTTTTGTTGAAAAATATGGTACTGATGAATTGAAAAAAGTCGCTAAAATAAACTTTAAAAATGCTAAAAGAATTTAATCTTCAAGCATTTTTTTCATTTTTAACACTTTCTTTTCTATTTTTAACCTGTCAGGATGTTCATTGTTTAAGTCATTTAAAATTTTGTTTAACTTATTAATTTGTTTTTTATAACAATCGATAAATGTTTCAGACTTTTCTTTTAACAGATATGGTCCAAACATTATTTGTTCTTCATTAAGCTTCATCTTACCGTTTTCAATAACTAATATTTCATAATATTTATATTCATAAATCATTCTTTCAGCAACTATTTTGAAATCATTATCAGATAACCATTTTCTTAATAAAGAAACATTTTGATTTACTTGAATTATAATCTGTTTGCAGTTTTTAAAATAATCCAATGAGTCTAAAATAATATTTTTAACTGTTAAATATCCCATCCCCGCTAAAACAGCAACATCAGTCTGAATATTGACTTCTTTTAGTCCATCAGATAAAACAAAAAGGATATTATTATAATTTTCCAAATTTTTTCTAGCATTGTTTAATGGACCTTCTTTATTATCACTACAAATTATTAAATTTTTATTACCGTTTTCTCTAGCTAAAAGAGCTAAATATCCATGATCACAACCAATATCAACAAAGGAGTATTCTTTTTTTATTAATTTAGCAATTTCTCTAATTCTCTTACTTATCATAATCTTCCTTTAACATTTCTCTAATTTCCTTTAGTGATTTGTCATACCTTTTCTTTACTGCTTGTTTACTAATACCTAGCATCTTACCTATTTGCTCAAAAGTATGTTCAACACCATCTTCTATTCCTAAATATTTTTTTAATATAAATTGATTTCTTTCATCTTTCAATTCTTTAATAATATCATTGGCTATATTGATATGAATTGATTTATATCTACTATCGTAGTAATAATCAATAACACTGAGTTTTTCTTCTTCACTGCCATATTGTTCAAGAGGAATAAAAGTTAAATCTCTTTTTTTAATTTCTCTTATTTTATCCAAAGAATAACCTGTATGTTTTGATAGCTCTTGATCTGATATAGCTCTTTGATATTTATTTTCTAATTTGGATATTTTTTTATTTAATTTATTAAGTTCTTTGTAATCATCTCTAGATAATTTAATCAATTTATAATTCTGGAAAAATTCAACAATATACTTTTTAATACTATAAGAAGCATAGGTCGAAAACCTAAATCCTTTTTTATAATCAAAGGTTTTTAAGGCTTTCATTAATCCATAACTTCCCTGCTGAAATAATTCTTCTAGTAAAAATGGATCATTGGTATAATTTCTGGCAATAAAGTAAACATATTTTAAGTTATGTAATACAATTTTTTCAACAACTGATTTATCGCCATTATTTAGTTTTTCAAATAATTTTTGTTCTTCTTTTTTTTCTAAACTAACGACATTTGTAAAGAACTTGCAATTATAATAATTATTTTCTTCAATAGTAAAATTATCATCTAAATCATTTTTAAGATAATCATTTGTGTTTATAGTATTTAATGACTTTGTTTTTAAATTGCTCATAGTGATATTTTAACATAAAAAGTATACTGAATATCTTCAATATACTTTTTTCTATAATTAATTATTCTATATTTTATCAACAAAATCTTTTAAACGATTACTTTTAGATCTAGATCTTAGTTTTCGAATAGCCTTAGCTTCAATTTGTCTAATTCTTTCACGAGTAACATTAAATTCTTTTCCTACTTCTTCTAACGTTCTTGTTTTACCATCAATTAATCCAAATCTTAATTCTAAAACNTTTTTTTCTCTATCAGTTAAGGTTGATAAAACTGCATTAATCTCATCTTTTAGTAGNTCTCTACTTGCAAACTCTTCTGGTGAAATTGCTTGCTTATCTTCGATAAAGTCACCTAGATGGGAATCATCTTCTTCACCAATAGGTGATTCTAGTGAAACAGGTTCTAGAGCAATTCTTTGAATCTCTCTAACTCTATCAGCAGTCATATTATTTCCCATCTTTTCAGCGATTTCCTCAGCAGTAGCTTCTCTACCCAATTCCTGAACTAACTGTCTAGAAATTCTTGTTAATTTGTTGATTGTTTCAACCATATGAACTGGGATTCTAATTGTTCTAGCTTGATCAGCAATAGCTCTTGTAATTGCTTGTCTTATCCACCAAGTAGCATAAGTAGAAAACTTAAATCCTTTAGTATGATCAAATTTTTCAACTGCTTTAACTAATCCTAAGTTTCCTTCTTGAATTAAATCTAAAAACAATAGTCCTCTACCAACATATTTTTTGGCAATTGCTACAACTAAGCGTAAATTTGCAGTAATGAGCTCATCTTTTGCGACTTCATCACCTTCCTTAATTCTGGCAGCAATCTCTCTTTCTTCATGAGCTTTTAAAAGAGGAACTACTCCTATTTCCTTTAAATACATCTTTACAGGATCATTAGTTTTAATAGACGAAATATCTGCATAAACACGATAAAGTTCTTTTTCATTATCTTCATCATCCTCTTCATCTTCGTCCAAATCAAGATTTTCAATATCTTCTTCATCAATATCTTCTTCATCAGATAAAAGAATATCATCATCGTCAAGCTCATCATCTAAAATTACACCATTATCTTTAGTCCATTGTAAAAAATCATCGATTTCATCTTCTGTTAAATTAAGGTGCTCAATTTCTTTTAAAACCTCATCTTGAGTAATATCTTCTTCATCACTAGTCTTTTTTAGTAACTCATTTTTAATTGTTTCTAAATCTTTTTTCGCCATAAAACTACCTCCTATTTTTTCTTAATTCATTTAGTCTTCTTTGAAGTTCTACTACTTCAGTAGCAACTTTCATTTGCATATTTTCATCTGAATAATTATCCATTCTAGCTTGTAATTTTTCTAATTGTAACTCTATTTCATATTCTTTAACTTTGTCAATTGAATCTAATAAAAGTATTTCATCTTCATCTTCACAATGAGTTTTATCTGATTCTATTTCACAAAGTAAACTGATTAATTGAGAATCATCAATTTCAGCTAACAGTTCTCCTAATTTTATATATTGATTTTGATCATAAAAATTTATTATCGATTTAGCAATATCATCAAACTGTTTGTTAGGTAAATATCCTAATTGATTTTTATAAATATTAATGTTGTTAGCTGAGAATAATAATTGTTTTAAAATTATTTTTTGGGCAATTTCAATTCCACTTTGTAAACTAGAAGTTGGTCTTGATATTCGTTGTGTTTCTTTTTTTGTTTCATTACCAATAATACCTGAAGCTAACTGAGCAACATTAAAACCAGTTAGTTCAGCCAATTTATTTATATAACTCTGTTTGTCAAAATTATTCTTAACTTTTTTTATTTCTTCCAAAACTTTAAAAGTGTATTCTCTTTTAGCAGTATAATTATCTAAATCATAAGATAACTTATAATGTTCAATAATAAACTCTACCCAAGTTTTAGGTTTTAAAATCATTTCAGAAAGACGTTTAGTTCCATATTTGTTGATAATCTCGTCTGGATCATACTTTGTGTCATTATTTAATACCAATACATCAAAACCTTCTTGTAAACAATCTTTTCCAGTCTTTAAGATTGCTGATTGGCCAGCATTATCTCCATCAAAAGCTAATAGAATATTATTAGTAAACCTTTTAATCGCTAATAGTTGATTTTTAGTTGTGTTAGTTCCCATTGAACAAACTGTATTTTGAAATCCTATTTTATCAAAGGCTATTACATCCATAGGTCCTTCAGCTAAAATTACAAATTTAGTTTCTCTAATTTTTTCTTTTGCTCGATGCAAATTAAACACGACATTGCTCTTTCTAAAAATAGGAGTATCAGTAGAATTGATGTATTTTATATCGACTTTAGGGTCAATGCTTCGAGCTGTAAAACCTATTGGATTACCATTAACATCACTGATTGGAATCATAATACGATTAAAAAAGACATCTCTAACGCCATTATTAGTTAATCTAGCAAGGCTAGCAGCTATTATATCGTTATCCTTATAGCCTTTTTTTGATAAAAATGAATACAATTTATCTTCTTTTGGATTATAACCAATTTGAAATCTTTCTATTATTGTGTTATCTATATTTCTTTTATTTAAATATTCTTTGTATAATAGACCTTCTTTTGAGTTTAGTTCATACTGGCAATAATTAACAGCTTCCCTCATTATTTTATGAGTAATAGTTTCTTCAAATGTATCAATTTTAGTATCACCAAAATCATATTGATAGCCAACCATATCAGCTACTAGTTTTACTGCTTCAACATAACTTAAGTGTTTATATTTCATTACAAAACTAAAAACATCTCCTGAACTTTTATTTTCTGGTGGACAAGAAAAGCATTTGAAAATTTGTTTATCTACAGAAATATGTAATGAAGGATTATTATCATCATGAAAAGGACAATATGCTACATAATTGTTTCCTTTTTTGATAACTTGAATAAAGTTGCCAATAATATCTTGTATTGGTGCTTTATTTTTTATTTCACTAATTATTTCTTTAGGTATTCTCATCTATTCTCCTAATACTTTATATATTCAGCAATATATTTTTCTAAATCTTCAATCTTAACAATTTCTTGTTTCATTGTATCTCTATTTCTGACGGTAACTGTTCCATTAGGTTCAGTATCAAAGTCAATTGTAATGCATAAAGGCGTACCAATAGCATCTTGTCTTCGATAACGTTTACCGATAGAGCCAGTTTCATCATACTGCACATCAAAAGACTTAGCCAAATTCTTGTAAATTTCAAACGCTTGGTCTGATAACTTTTTACTCAGCGGTAAAACTGCTGCTTTAATTGGGGCAAGCGCTGGATGAAAATGCATTACTATTCTAATATCTTCTTTTTCGTCAGTGCCAATATTTTCTTCTTCATAAGAATTGCAAACAAAGGCTAAAAACAGTCTTTCTACACCTACAGATGGTTCAACACAATATGGGACAAATTTTTCATTTGTAAATGGATCAAAATAGCTTAAATCAGCTTTCGAATGGTCCATATGTTGTTTTAAATCATAATCAGTTCTATTAGCGATACCCCAGACTTCCCCCCAACCAAATGGGAAATTAAACTCAATATCACAAGTTCCTTTGGAATAAAATGCTAATTCTTCAGGAGTATGATCTCTAAAACGCATATTCTCTTCTTTTAAACCCAAATCTTTTAACCAATCTAAGCAAAATTGCTTCCAATATATATACCACTGGTCATCATCACCAGGAGCACAGAAAAATTCCAATTCCATTTGTTCAAATTCTCTTGTTCTAAAGATAAAGTTACCTGGGGTTATTTCATTTCTAAAGGCTTTTCCAATTTGGCCAATACCAAATGGTAATTTCTTTCTCATTGATCTTTGGACATTTCTAAAGTTTACAAACATACCTTGAGCTGTTTCTGGACGTAAATATATTGTACTTTGATTGTCTTCAACAACTCCCTGAAAAGTTTTAAACATTAAATTAAATTTTCTAATATCTGTCCAGTCCAATTGTCCACAATTTGGACAAACAATCTTATGTTCATTTATATAATTAACCATGTCATCATTTTTCATTGATTCAACAGCAACTTTTTCTTTTGCTTGGTTTTCTATAAGTTGGTCTGCTCTATATCTAGTTTTACATTTTTTACAGTCAATTAAAGGATCTGAAAAGTTTGCTACATGTCCTGTAGCAACCCAAACTTCTGGATTCATTAAAATTGCTGCTTGAATACCTTCGTTATTAGTATCCTCTTGAATGAACTTTTTCCACCAGGCATTCTTAATATTCTTCTTTAAATTCATGCCTAATGGACCATAATCCCAAGTATTTGATAACCCCCCATAAATTTCAGAACCCTGATAAACAAATCCTGATATTCTTAAGTGATTAACAATTTGTTCAAATGTATATTTTGACATTAATATTACCTCTTTTCTATGCCTTCACTATAATATATACGTTTATCTAAAATAAAAGTAAACCTAGTTATTTAAATTTATTAAACTTTGATAGCTTTTTAAATAAATACCTGAGTAATTAATTAAAATCTGCATTAACATATCAGTTAATTTAAAATCATTTAAGTTCAAAGTTAATAGTGTATCATAAACATCAAATGATGCTTTATTAATGATTCTGAAGTTTTTTAAAAAATCTACATCAAATATTTCATCGTTAAATTCTCTATTACAATAACTACAGATAAATCCACCTTCCTTAATAGATATTGATTCAATATTATTGGTTCTTCCACAGTTAACACACCCATCAACATAAGGTGAAATGCCTAATAAAGTTAATATTGAGACTAAATAAACATTTAATACTAAATATATTTGGTCAGTATCATTTAGCTTAGTTAATGTCTTAAATAATAAATCGTATATATTATCTTCAACAGCATTGGCAATTTCGCAAATTACTGAAGCAACAGCTATTTTTTCATAGTCAATCATAATATCACTAAACTGTTTTATCAAATTTGCACTTTTTAGTATTTGAATTGATTTACTTGGATTGTAGTCAAATAAAAAATTACTATGATTAAAAAGTTGTGTAGCATAGACATTTTTACTGGTTATCTTTTTATATCCCTTAACATACAACGCAATTTTTCCATATTCATTAGTTAATATAGTTATTATTGCATCATTTTCTTTGTACTCTATTGAGTTAATAACAATTCCTTTTATTAAATCATTCATTTCCTTATTTATCCCAATAACCAAATTCTTTTAGTTGGTGATTTTTATTGCGCCAATTTTCTTCAACTGACACAAATAACTCTAAAAATACTTTTGCTTGTAATCTTAGTTCTAATTCTTCCCTAGCAAAAGAACCGATTTTTTTAATCATTGCGCCTTGTTTTCCAACAATTATCTTTTTCTGACTATCTCTTTCGCATACTATTTTAGCGTTAATAACAACTAAATCCTTTTTTGTTTCCATTTTTTCAATCACCACAGCAATTGAATGAGGAATTTCTTCAGAAGTATTTATTAATACTTTTTCTCTTATAATTTCAGCTATCATAAACTGTTCTGGATAATCTGAAATCATATCTGTAGGATAATATTGAATTTTATCAGGCAAATATGACTTGATAGTGTTAATTAATTCATCAATATTTTTATTTCTTAAAGCACTTAAAGGTATTATTTCATCATAATCATCTGTATTTATTTCTTTTAAAAATTCAATTAATTCTCTAGTAGTTAATTTGTCAATTTTATTAATAATTAATAGTTTTGGTTTTTCAATATTTTTGATATTTTCAGCAATTATCTGATCACTTTTACCATAACCTTTAGTTGCGTCAATTAAAAATAAAATAATATCTGCTTCTTTAGCTGCAGTATAGGCACTTTGGACCATCATTTTATTTAGTTTTGATTTTGCTTTATGAATTCCAGGCGTATCAATAAAAATAATTTGAGTATCTTTAGTTGTCAAGATCCCTCTGATATTATCTCTAGTTGTTTGAGGTTTAGGTGTAGCTATTGCTACCTTTTTAGCTAAAATCGTATTTAATAAAGTGCTTTTCCCAACATTTGGTTTTCCTATCAAAGCAACAAATCCACTTTTAAAACCCATATTATTCTAAATCCTCCTTGGAAAATTGCATTGGTAATAATTCAGAAATATTAGTAATTAACACTTCTTCTTTATTAGCAAGAATAATTGGTGTATCTTGATTTATTAACTCCGCCAAAACTTGACGACAAATACCACAAGGAGAACCTATCCTTTTGCCATAAGTTACTATACATAATGCTTCAATATCATTTTTTCTATAACCATTACTATAGGCAGCAAATATAGCACTTCTTTCAGCGCAATTTGTTGCTCCATATGAGGCATTTTCAATATTGGCACCTAAAAAGTAGTTGCCATCCTTACATAAGCAACATGCTCCTACTTTATAGTTTGAATATTGACAATAAGCATTATCAGCTGCTTTAAATGCTAATTCTATTAATTTTTCTTGCTTCATTAATTAATTCTCCTTCATTAATCATTTCTTGAAATTATGTCATCTAAAATTAGTTTTTGATATTTAATCATCTCTTTTTCTTCTTTTTCATTTAAATGGTCAAAACCACATAGGTGTAATAAACCGTGAGTAAATAAGAAACATATTTCTCTTCTTTCTGAATGGTTATACTTTTCTGCTTGTCTAATTGCAGCATCTACATTAATAAATATATCCCCCAATTCTTCTTCAAAGAAAACATTTTCATCTTGATTATCATTTAATGCAAATGAAATTACATCGGTTGTTTTATCAATGTTACGATACTTTTTGTTAATCTGTTGCATCTTTTTATCTAAAGTAAATATCACACTTAAACAAATATGATCATTTAAATTTAATAATTCAATTGCTTTAGAAGTTATTTTCTTAAAATCAGTGCGATATTTAACATAATCTTTTCTTTTTGTTCTATTTATAACATTTATTTCCATAATTTATTCTTCTACTTTTTCATAAGCTTCAATTATCTTTTGAACAACTGGATGTCTTACCACATCTTTACTAGACATATATACAACTTTAATCTCATCAATATCTTTGATTATTTTAATAGCTTCAATCAAACCACTTTGTTTTGATCTAGGTAAATCTATTTGCGTAATGTCACCATTTATAATCATTTTAGAATTAAAACCTAAACGAGTCATGAACATCTTTATTTGACTTGGAACGGTATTTTGTGCTTCATCTAATATGATACAAGCATCATTTAATGTTCTTCCCCTCATATATGCTAGAGGAGCTATTTCTAAAATTCCTTTTTCTATCAATTTAGCAGTGTTTTCAGAAGAAATTAGAGCATCAAAAGAATCATAAATCGGTCTTAAATATGGATCAACTTTTTCTTTTAAATCCCCAGGTAAAAAACCTAGTGATTCGCCAGATTCAACAACTGGTCTAGTAATAATAATCTTGTTAATCAAACCTTTTTTCAACAAACTATAAGCATAAACTACCGCAAGAAAAGTCTTTCCAGTTCCTGCTGGTCCCACTGCAACAGTAATTACATTGTTTTCAAAAGCTTCGTATAAGTCTTTTTGTCCTTTAGTTCTTAAATAAAACTTTTTTAGACCCACACCATTAGCTACAAACTTTTTATAATAATTATCATTTAAGATACTATTTATATCTTGACTTTCAATATGGCCATTTTCTTCACATTCATAAACAATCGCTTCAAACACCTTTTTTAATGTCTTCACTTTTGTTTTGTCATCACAATAAACAATTGAACCATCTACTTCAATTTTTACATTATAAAAATTTTCTATTAATTGAATGTTTTTATCTTCGTTTCCTAAAACCATTAATAAGGTTTCGTGATTAAGATGATTTAAATCGCATACAATATTATTCAATAAACATAACCTCCACTATCATAATTATATTACAAAAAAAGTGGTTTTGAACCACTATTTCTTTCTAGCCTTTCTTGCAGCTTCTTGTTTTAACTTACGTTTAACGCCTGGTTTAACATAGTATTCTCTCTTACGAGCTTCAGCAAGGGTACCATTACGAGATACTTGTCTTTTAAAACGACGTAAAGCATCATCAAGCTGTTCGTTATCTTTAACTACTACTTTTGCCATGTTCTACCCTCCCTTCTGAATAAGTATAAACCTTAACTATTATAATCTATTTATTTTTACTTTGCAACGGCAAATGTGAATTTGTGTGATTAATATATGATAATTTCATAAGTAATAGTATTGGAAAATGTCCTCAATTATACTTGATAGCTATTGTGTAATTTGGAGGTGTTTACAAGATGTTTCCTACTTTAAAAGTGTAGCATATTTTGTCTTGAAACAATATGCTACTTCTTGTTTTTAACTATTTAATTTTAGGGTATCCCATTTAGATGGTTTACATTAAAACTTAAGATAGATTACCTCACCTTATTACCAATGATTTCCATATAAATTTTCAGGAGCAACTTGTTTAACTTTTGTTTCGCCAGTTAAAATATTTAAATCATACTTAGCATAAGTGTGAATTCCATATTCTTTTACTATAATTTCTTTTAAATCTTTAACTCCTGAACTATCAATAGGATTTTCCAAGCATTCTAGCAAACTTTTTTTAGTTTCTTCATCTAAATTTTGGTTAATGTGTTTCTTATACAAATTTAAATACAAGTCTTGGTGTAGTTTTAAATATTCAACCTTTTCTAAATATGCCTGATTAATACCAATGTATAGAATGTGATTTGAACATGTTTGTTGATCTAAACCAGATTCTTTACAAGCAATACCTGATAACATAGTTTTAAAAGTGTCAATCTTCTTTTCAGGAAGATATATTCTGTGGATATACAAAACATCATCTTTTATTTCATTAAATAAGGCAACATCATAATCAATTAATTTAAAATCAAAATAAACACCACTTGGAAATTCTTTTCCAAAAGTAAATAGTTCTTCTATTTCTCCATTAATATTTATTCTAAACAATTCATTTTTTTGTTTTATGTAGGTCCAATAGCCATCTGATGTTAATGGCTGAATGTTGGGATAATCAATTTCTTTAAATAGAACATACTGTTTAATACTATTATCCACATCAAACAAGATATTTACATACATACCAAATTCATCAAAAACCATTGCTGTTTTCCAAGAAGCTTCTTTACTAACAATTTTTGGCATTGTTTCTTCTGAGTAAAGATGTTCTTTTGAATAATATTCTTCATAGGAAATGCTTTCTCTTTCTTTTACCACCCATATTTTTTCGTCATTAGAATAATCATCTAATGCTTTCAATATTTTCTTAGTAGTTGGGTTTTTGGTTTTTATATCTTTAACTCCGTCAAATAGTGAATTAATTAGTTCAAGTTGTTGATTATTTGGCGTTTGCTTTTCATATAGGTACTTTAAAATATTATTAGCAAAAGTATACATGTTTTCGTTATCGTAAATATTTAAATCAACAAAATTTTCATCAATTGTGTCATTTTCTAAAATTGCTTGTTGCCATTGTAATACGATTTTATCAACTAACTCTTCTTCTATTGTCGTCATCTCTAAAGCCAATTGATAAGCTTCAAAATACTCTTTTTTATTTAGATGCTCATCAATTTTTTGATTGGTGTTTTTACAACCAAATAAAGTTATTATCATAAATAACGAAATTAGAGAAATTAAAAATTTTTTCATACTTCATATCTCCTTACACAAAAAAGAAATAAATATAGTCATTTAATTACAAACACCCTGTTTCCGTATACTTTAAAAAAGAACTTAAATCAATATGCGTTTATTATAACCACTACCTTCTTTTCTAACTAAATTATAAAATGTATATTCATTAAAAACATACATTTTTGCAAATTATTTTATAATAGTATACAATTTGTATATTAATTGTATACTAATTTTAGCACAAGGTATTTTATGATTTTTACTTACAAGTTTCTTTACATTATTAAATAGTATAGTAATTTTATGCTATTTTCTATATGGTAATTTATTAAAATTAATAATTACTTTATTATAATATTTCTATCTTAAGGGGAGATTTAAATTATGTACCATTTAAAAAATGATAAAAGATGTATTAAATCAGCGAGAAAATTGTCTAATGCATTATTTCTATTAATTGATCAAATGCCTTATACAAGTATCTCTATCAACAAACTATGTGCTGAAAGCCAAGTTTCTAGAAAAACTTTTTATAATCTCTTTGATACAGTTGATGATATATTTTACTACTTATTAGAAAAACTTTTTTTAGATGTTGAAGATGATTTATATAAAGTTCCTAGAAAAAAGGTATTAAAGTTTGTTTTGGAAATGTGTTTTGTTAATATTGATTTATTTATAAAAATTGTTCATGCTGGAAAACAAAATATCGTTACAGATTGTTTTCGCAAACATCAAAATAGATATATTGAATCCCAAAAAACATTAGACAATAAGCAAAGAGAAAAACTTAGATATAAATTAAAAATAGCAGGTTTCATAATTCAAGGAGCTTTAACTGATTGGTATAATACAGGACAAAAAGAGGATGTTGATCAAATATATGAAAAAATGATTGAAGCTACAAGCAACATTTACAGAACATATACTTTCTAAGACAATTTTAAAATATTTATAAAAAAAGACTTATATTTCTTATAAATCTTTTTTTATCGTATCTTTTTATTTAACTATATTACCGTTATATAAAACGGTACAGTATATTCAATTTTTTTATTAATAAATGATATTTTTCTTTAAATTATATCGCTGATGTTTAGTTTATTTTGGGACATTTTCCCGTATTATTGACACAGCAAATGTGGATTTGTGTCTGTCTGACAAACCGGGATTTGTTTTTCTATACTTAATTCTTTTTCTCTCTTATGTTATTTAATATTGGAACTGAAATTGGCCTAAACAATAAATAGATCCCGTATCCAATCAATCCCCCA
>JGI24709J26583_10000373_pt1 | contig 37582 bp, 47 predicted proteins | sample BioPla2DNA1_FD_26583 | JGI IMG/M metagenome (IMG submission 26583) | reverse complement strand
CTAATAAAAATTAGTTTACATAATTGTTAATATCATAATGGAAATAAAATAGAAGTGATTTATTAAATTTATCACTTCTTTTTTATTTATAATGCGACTTTTTATGAGCAATAAATAATTACTTAGGAAAATATTTTTAATATTTAATCCAATATTTAAATAATTTTTTTTAAAAAACTTAATTGAATAAGTTAATAAATCATTTTATGAGCCTAAATTTTGTCTTTAATTATAGGGTTATTTATTAAAAAAGTTCTAAATTTTAAACAAATTGCACAATTTTTAATCAAAAAAATTTTTTATTTATTTTAAAAAAATAGTTTCCAAATTTTGAAAATTTTTTCCAAAATTTATGAATTTATTGACTAATATTCTAAATAAATTATAATGAAATTAACTTATATAAATAGGGAGGTGCAAATATATATGGGTTTTTTTGTGTTTTTGTTGGACTTTCTTATTCAGTTATTATCAAATGCTTCCATTTTAATTTCATTGTTTATAATGGCAGGTATGATGGTAAGAAAAAAGAAAACAACTGAAATTATAACTAGCATAATTAAAACATTGCTAGGCTTCAATTTGATTAGTGGTTCAAGTACATTCATTGTTGGATCTATTATTCCATTAAATACAATGACTGCAACTGCTTTCGGTTTTACTGGGGTAGTTCCTTCAAATGAAGCTTGCTATGGTGCTGCTGCTGGACAATTTGGAACTGCTTTATCTGGAATTATTATTGCAGCTATGGCAATTAATATTGTCATTGCAAAATTTACAAGATTTAGCTTTATCTACCTGACAGGTCATGAAATGATGTGGGTTTCAACTTGTTGTGCATTTGTATTCTCAGCTGCTGGTTTGCCATTATGGCAGATAATCGTTGCAGGTGGTTTAGTTACAGGTATGTACATGGCAATATTCCCATCTTTAATTCATAAGGATGTCTGTAAGATAACAGGTAGCCAAGAAATTTCTATTGCTCATACAGGATCTGTTTTATATTGGGTAGCTGCAAGATTTGCTGCTTTAGTTGGAGATCCTAAAGACAGTATTGAAGATGCTAAAATTCCAGAAGGTATGGCTTTCTTAAAAGACTGGAACGTTTCTTTGTCTCTAGTTATGTTTGCTTTATACTTTGTGGTTTCTGTAGTATGTTTAATTGCTGTACCTGGCTTAGTAGAAAAAGCTTTTGGTGAAGGAGTTAACTTTATCATTGGTTCTATCAACTATGCTTTACAGTTTACTACTGGTGTCTTTATCCTAATGGCTGGTGTTCGTCTAGTTGTTGGTGAAATTGTTCCTAGCTTTAGAGGTATTTCTGAAAAGTTTATCCCAAATGCTGTTGCTTCACTAGATATTCCTATTGTTTATCCTTATTATCCAACAGGAACATTAGTAGGTTTCTTGTGTTGTACTGTAGCATTCATATTAGCGTTCTTCGTTAATATTGCATTACATAATGCTGTACCTGCATTTCCAGTTATATTGCCAAACGTAATTAATGCTTTCTATTATGGCGCAACTTATGCCTGCGTTGCTAATCCAAATGGAGGTAAAAGAGGTGTTATCTTAGCTACATTAATTATCGGCTTCTTCACTCACTTTGCTCCTGGATTCTTAATCTGGCTAGGTGGTCTAGAAGTAAGTGGTACTACATTTGGTGGTGCTGACACTGTATTAATTGGCGTTATTTTAAATACTTTGAATAAGTTTATTGGTAATGCTGTATTCTATGTAATCATTGCATTATTTGTACTAGTACTAGTCTTTGGCCACAGAAAAAAAGACGGAAAGAAAGAAGTTGAATAAATAATATGGCAAAAGTAAATACTATAATGTGTATTTGTCCTGCTGGTTTAGGTTCATCATTAATTCTCAGTATGAACGTTGAAAAAGTTTTAGAAAAACTGGGAAGAACAGACATTGTTGTAAAACATTCATCTTTAGGTGATACATATAATGGATGTGCTGACCTACTAGTAGTATCTGCAGATGTGTATGATCAGGTTAAGCAATATGCTCCTACTGTAGCTATACACAATTTAATTAATAAGGATCACATTTACGAAGTTCTTAAACAGTATTTCGATGAGAATCCTGATGCATAAGCATAAAAAGTAAAAAAGTAGGAGAGAAACTTTAATTTCTCTCCTGTTTTTTGCTATGAATGTCATATTTTTAATGATGTAATTTTATCAGAAATTAAATAAATTATACTGTTTAAATAACGAAAATTATAATTAAAAAGAAAATATTTATAAAATTCAGTTTATAATGAAGTCAACTATAATTAACTGTTTTATTAGAAATAGTTGACTAAAATTTATTTCATTATTTTTAAAGAAAGGGGATATATTCTAACGAATATATGGTGGGAAAGATGTATATAAAAGATATTTTAAAACCTGAAAATGTGGAAATTATTGAGTCGGTTACTGACTGGAAAGATGCTATAATAAAAGGTACAAGAAAACTAATTGAAGGTGGTTTTATTACACATGAATATACGGAAGCAATTATTGCCAATGCCTTAAAATTTAATGCATACTTTGTACTATGCCCAGGTATTGCACTACTTCATGCATCATCTAATGATGGGGTCAATGAGACACAGTTATCGTTGACATATGTAAAAGAGCCATTTAGATTTGAAGGAAAGGAAGAGGACGTTAATCTATTGATTGGTATGGCAGCTTCAGAAGGAAATGACCATATGGAAGCAATTAAACAAATCGCAATTATTTTAAGTGATAATGAAAATATGAAAAAAGCATTGAATCCTCAGACTGCAGAAGAATTATATGATTTGTTTACTTCAATCGATATTTTATAATTAATTATTATGTTTAAAATCTATTATTTATATCAATCTGGTTTTTATATAGAAACCAAAAAAGCAATATTTCTATTTAATTATATATCAGGCTCAACGCCAAAGTTTTCCAAGGGAAAACCGATATATATATTTATTAACAGTTGCTCATCGGACCATTTTAACTCCGATGTATTTCACTTAGGCGCAAATAGAGAAAATGTTCATTATATTGTCGCTAAAGATAGGTTTAGTCAAAAATGGCAGATGAAATTTTTCTTTAAATATGTTCTTGAAAAAGAGACTAGAGAAAACATTGTTTGGGCTGAACCTAACAAAAATTACCTTTTAAATGAGGTTAAAATTTGGACATATAACTGTACAGATACGAATAATTCTTTAGCTTATCTAGTTCAATGTGGTGATAAAATTATTTTTCATGCCGGTTATTTAAACAATTGGAGTTGGCCAAATAAAACAGATTATGATAATAATATAGCCACCAAAAACTTTAAAAAAGAAGTAGATAAAATAGGCGATATTAATATTAATGCAGCTTTTCTAGTGCTTAATCCAGCACAACAAAATATGTATGCTGAAGGATTTGATTATTTTATGAGAAATCTAAATGTTGATGCTGTTTTTCCAATGAATTTTAAAGATGAAAGTAAGATTATTGATTTTATATTAAATGACCCTGTTAGCGAACCATATCGTGAAAAAATTAAATATACCACTCAATATACCTATAAGGAGAAATAGTAATTATGTCAAAAAATAAGAATAAAATAAAAAATGTTGATGACAGTTCTAATAGATCAACTGTTAAAAAAAATGAGGCTGAAAAGTGGTCTAAAAAGTATGATAAGTTTGATAAATATGCTAGAAATGAAAATATACAATTGGATAATGAATTTAGTGCCAACATTGTTACAAATGGAATTGACATTAGTAACATTAAATTTTTGAAACCTTTGCATTATGTTTTGTTTGCTAATGCTTTATTAATTGCTATTATTTGTATTTCAGGTGTATTTAAAAGAGAAGATGCTTTAGTTTTAAATGGTCGTAGTATAGTTTTGATTTCTGCTTGTTGGATTATTTATGAAATTGTTAAAAAAGCTACCAATGTATTTTTAGATAATGTTTACTTCATTCCTTTAGCAGTATCCAAATTTGAAAATCTGTCTTTTGCTGATAGATTATATAAAAAAGGATTAACAAAAGAAAGAGTATATTATTCCGATAAACAACAAGTTCAACAAGCTATTGAAAAAATAGTCAATAAATTGAAGAAAGATATTAATACTAAACTAACGATTATTTTATCGGTCTTTATGGTTGATTTTTGTTTTTTATGGGGTTATTTACAATATTGGGATATTAAGAAAGCATTATTGTTTAGTTTACTTGGAATTCCTATTGGTATAGTTTTGACAATTATTGCTAGTTTTATTTATTCATTTATTAAAAAACGTAAAGAATCTTAAACTATTATTTTTGGAAAAGAAAAAAACGAATAAAGTACATTCAAATAGAAGGAGAAAAGAATGAAGATAATTGTAGATGGGGTAAATGGTCTGTTGGGTTCTGACATTTATGAAGTTTTGAAAAGAAATTATGATGTGATACCAATATATGGTCAAAAAGATGTTGATTTGACTGATTACAAGGCAGTCAAGCAATTTGTTCAAAAAAACAAGCCTGATATCTTCATTCATTGTGCAGGATTAAAAGATGTTGATGTTGCTCAAAAAGACCCACTTACAACTTATAATATTAATACTTTGGCAACACGTAATATAGCTGTAACAACAGCCGCGATTAAATCAAAGATGGTTCACATAAGCAGTGCTGCTGTTTTTGATGGTTCACTTGATAGACCATATTGTGAATTTGATATAACTAATCCAGTTAACATTTATGGGCACAGTAAATATTTAGCTGAAAATGAAGTTAAAATATACAATAATCACAGTTTTATAATACGTGTTCCGCTTTTATTTGGTCACAATGGACGTAAAGAGACTAATCCGATATATAAGATGAAGAAACGTTTGGAAAATGGAGAGAGTGATTTGCTATATACTACAGATCAAATTAGCAATCCAACTTATACAGTAGATGTAGCAAAAGCCATAGAGATTATCATGATTACTGATGCTTATGGTACATATAATGTTGGAAACAGTGGTGAAGCTAGTCGCTACGATTATTTTAAATATATTGCCGAAAAAATGGGGTTTGATGGAACAAGGATTAAACCTACACTAATGGGTGTAAAACTTGCACCTAGAGAAAAGAAGGTTGTATTGGATACATCTTTAATAAAAAAAGCCTTTAACATTGAGATGCGTAGTTGGCAAGATGCAATGGAAGAATGCTTGAATTATTTTGAGTAAAAGAGGAGTAATTAAAATGCGTATATATAAATTGAAACCCGAATTTCGAGAAAAAATTTGGGGTGGTCATAAATTTCGTGATATTTATGGAATGGATTGTGGAAATGGTTTAGTAGGAGAAGGATGGCTTGCTTCATCATTGCCTGGAAAAGAAGATAACTTGGTTATAGGAACAGAAATGACATTAAGCGAATTATATAATCAGCATAATGAGTTGTTTGGAACACATTCAACCGAAGTCATTCCAATTAAGTTTCTTTTGGCAGACTGCAATCAAAGTACTTCGGTACAATTACATCCAAACGAGAAATATGCTAGAGAAATAGAGAATTGTCTTGGCAAACCCGAGTGTGTTTTTTTCTTGGATGCTGAACCTAAAACTATTGGTATGTATGGACATAATGCTTTAAATAAAGAGCAGTTTAAAAAAATGGCATTAGATGGAGAGTGGGAAAAACTTCTAAGAAAATATCCTGTAGAAAAAGGGGATTTTGCATATATTCCAGCTGGTCGCATACATACTACTTGGGAAGGTACAGTTATTTTAGAATTGTCGCGTAACGCTGATATTACTTACCGTGTTTATGATTTTGATAGAGTAGATGCTAATGGTAATAAACGTCAATTGGATTTGGAAAAGACTTTGGATGTGTTAATCTGCCCAGATAATGAAAATCCATTTGTTCAACCACAAATTGCTTCTGATGGTGATGCAATGATTTTTAAGTATCATGATATTCCTGGAGAGTTTAGCGCTTATAAAGTCGTTAATAATGGTATAGGTTATTTTAGCTTAAATGAATTTGCTTATTACTTTATTGCAGATGGCTCTGGTCATATAGATGGAACGCCTATAAAGAAAGGCGAGACCTTTTTTGTACCATGCAAATTAGGAAAATTGAAATTAGAAGGTGATTTTACAATATTAGTAGGATCATATCGAGATAAATAAAAGAGGAGATATTAATTATGGAAAAACATGAATTAATGAAACTAAAACTATTGTCTGCTAACATTAGGTTGGATGTTATGAAGATGTTGGTACATTGTGGTTATGGTCATTTGGGTGGTTCGCTATCTATTGTTGAATTACTTAGTGTACTTTATGGAAAACATCTAAGATATGATGCTACTAATCCTAACGATGATAATAGGGATATGGTTGTTATAAGTAAAGGCCATAGCGGTCCTGCATGGTATGCAACTTTGGCAAATGTAGGTTTTTTTGATAAAGAAATGCTTATGACATTAAATGAAGGAGGAACTAATTTACCATCTCATCCAGACCGCACCAAGACTCCAGGAGTTGATATGACAACAGGTTCTTTGGGTCAAGGTACTAGTGTAGCAGCTGGTATAGCATTGGCTATGAAAAGATTAAATCAAAATCGATATGTTTATTTAATAGTTGGAGATGGTGAGTTAAATGAAGGACAATGCTGGGAAGCATTTCAGTTTATTGCTAATTATAAACTTAACAATTGCATTGTAATTATTGATGAAAATAAACGCCAATTAGATGGCTATACCATAGATGTTATTAATCCATTTGATATTAAGAAAAAAATGGAAGCTTTTGGTTTCTATACCATAAAAGTTAAAGGTGATGATGAAGAAGCTATTTCTAAAGCTATTGATGAATGCAAACAAGTAAACAATAGTGCTGTTTCAATTGTTTTAGATACTATTAAAGGACAAGGAATTACTTATTTTGAAAATCTAATTGACAACCATTCAGTTAAATTTAATAACCAAGAAAATATAGATGCTGCCAATGAAGCAATTGCCAAGCTTGAGAAATTTGTTAAGGAGAGTTTGAAAAATGTATAAATTAGTTGATGATAGAAATAAAATAGGAGCTGCTATGAATTTAACAGTTGTAAAAACTTTACAACAGGCAATGAATGAAGATGAAATGGTGGTAGCTCTGGAAGCTGATTTAGGTGGAGCTAGTGGTTTTTCCAAAATTAAATCAAGTCATCCACAACAGTTTGTTGAATGTGGTATTGCTGAGGCAAATATGATGGGTGTTGCTGCTGGTATGAGTATGTTAGGTTATAAACCTTTTGTTCATACATTCTCACCTTTTGTTGTTCGCCGTGCTTTTGATCAGGTTTATCTTTCAGGTGGATATGCAAAAAATACTATTAATATATATGGATCTGATCCAGGATATACTTCAGCTCATAATGGAGGAACTCATACAACATTTGAAGATATTGCTATAATGCGTACCTTACCTGATGCAGTAATTGTTGATGCATGCGATGATGTGCAGATTGCTTGGGTAGTTAAAGAATTTTTAAAATTAAAGGGAATTCACTATTTACGTGCTAATCGTAAAGCTGTTAGAAAAGTTTATACTGATGATTCAAGATTTAAATTAGGTAAAGGAAATGTTTTGAAGACTGGCAATGATATATTAATTATTGCTGCAGGTGAGCTAGTTAGTGATGCTTTAGATGCTGCTGAAATGTTGCAAGAAAAAGGAATATCAGTTGAAGTTATTGATATGTTTACTATTAAACCATTGGATGAAGAATTGATAAAAAATGAAGTAAAAGGTAAAAAAGCAGTAATAACTTTCGAAAACGCATCAGTTTATGGTGGTTTAGGTTCTGCTGTTAATGATGTATTGGTCAACTGTCCTCAAAGAGTAAAAGTAAAAAACATTGGTATAAGAGATTTATATGGTCAGGTCGGTAGTGTCGATTATCTTAAAAAGACTTTCCATCTAACAGCTGCTGATGTTGTCGAGGAAACTATAAAATTATTAAATAGAGAGTAAATTATTTTATAAAAGTAAAATGCTGTTAGATGATAACAGAATTTTTAAACATGAAATTAAAATTATTTAGTTGTGATGGTTTTGAAAACTGTATTAGCGATGGAGATTTTCGCGTTTTTATGGTAGAATTTAGATAGAATGATAATGGGGGAACATATGTTAATAGAACTTGATGAAAAAACACAACTAAACTTAACATCTGCTGAACAAGAAGTTGTTGATTATATAAATAATCATGGAGATACAGCAATTGAGCAGTCAATTACAGAATTGGCTGAGTTTTCTTATACTTCTATTGCGACTGTTTCTAGGGCAATTAGAAAATGTGGTTTTACTGGCATTCCAGATTTAAGATTATACTTGGCAAGAAAACTATCTCATCGTAAAGAACACTATGCTGTTAATAAAGTTCTTTCAAATATTTATCAAGAATGTACAAATACAATTGATAATTTAAAGATAAGCGATATCATGAAAATTGTTGAATATATAAAAAAATCTAAACAGATTTATGTAATAGCTAGAGGAGATACATCATTTGTAGCGGAGTGTTTTGTTCACCGTCTACAGTTAATGAAATATAATTGCTTTCTAACAACCGATTCTGAAGTTATTAGACGACTAGTCAAACTAGTAGACAAAGATGATATGGTGATTACTTTTACTGCTCATAATACGACTCCAGAATTTGAAATTGCTCAACGTGATTGTCGAAAGATGGGTATTCCAATTGTTACTTGCATATGCAAATCAGGAACAGTTCTTGAAGAACTTTCAGATGTTACAATTGTTGGCTATAATACTGCTATTGATGGTTTATTTGATTTTTGTGGTGCTTCAAGGTTACCACTTGAAATCATTGCTCGTATTATTATTGAGTATTTAAGTCATAACTAACGATAAATAGAAAATATTTTTCAATCTTTTTTTGTTAGAATAGCATTATAATAAGAAGGAGGTTGGAAAATGAATAAAACAATTATAAAAGATGATTATAATTTGCTTATTGATGCGGTTAATAGCACCAATGAGGAAATTTTTTTGACTTACCAAAAGTGTGCTGTCTTGACTGAAGAAGTTATTCGAAATGGCGGGAAAGTTTTATTGTGTGGTAATGGAGGAAGTGCATCAACTGCTTCTCATATAACAAATGATTTTGTAAGCCACATGATTAATTGGGATCGTAATGGTTATCCTGCTATTGCTTTGACAGATGCTTCGGTGTTAACAGCTATTTCCAATGATTATGGTTATGACCATGTCTTTGAAAGACAAGTTAATGCTTTAGGTAAAAAAGGAGACATTTTGTGGGCATTTTCGACTTCTGGTAATAGTAAAAATATCATTCTTGCTGTTGAAGAAGCTAAAAAGAAAGGGCTTATAACAGTTGTTTTTACTGGAAAAAATGGAGGAAAATTGAAAGGTATGGTAGACTGCTGGTGTCCAGTCAATACTGATGATTTGATTATAGCTGAAGCACTACATTTATTTATTATTCACTCTATTGTTAAAGTAATTGAAGCTGATTTAGGTTAAGTAGTTAAAGTATGAAAAAAAATATTTTGCTAGAATACCGCCAAAAAGGTAAAGCCATTGGGGCATTTAATGTTAATACTTTTGATGACATGGAAGCTATTGTTAGTGGAGCAGCTGAATTGAATAAACCAGTAATTTTAATGGCTTCAATGTCATGTTGTAAGTTCATGGGAATTGATATCTTTGTTAAGTTATGTAAACTGATGGAAAAAAAGTATGGTGTACAGGTGATTTCTCATTTAGACCATTGTACTGATATCGACTTGCTGTATGATTGTGTAAATGCTGGTTTTGATTATGTTATGTATGATGGTTCATCTCTTTCATTTGAGGAAAATGTAGCTAACACTAAAAAAATAGTGAAATATTGTCATGGCAAAGGTGTCTTTGTTGAAGGTGAATTGGGATTAATCAGTGGAAATGAAGAAAATGTCAAAAATGATATTGAAGTTTTAACTAATCCAGAACAAATGGAAAAGTTTATTAATTTAACTGATGTAGATTCCATTGCTGTGTCAATTGGCAATAAACATGGTTTTTATAAAGGGGAACCAAAACTTCGTTTTGACTTGTTGAAAACATTAAGTGATAAAAGTAATATTCCTTTAGTTTTACATGGTGGAACTGGCATTCCATTATGTGATATAAAAAAAGCTATTTCTATGGGTATATCCAAAATAAATGTTGGAACTGATATCAGAGCAGCATATCTATCAACTGTTTCTGAATATGGAAAAAAATGGGATGGTAAATTAGATATTCGTCATTATATCACGACTTTAAGAAGTTGTATTAAGAATGTAGCTAAGTCATATATGGAGTCTTATTAAAAGATAGTATGATGGGATTAATTGTTTTTGTAACAGGTGCTCCAGGTACAGGAAAATCGTATACAGCTAAACAATTTGCTGACGAATATAACTTACGGCTATTCTCCTACGATAAAGTTAAGGAAGAATTTTGGGATCTTTATGGTTTTAAAAATCGTGTTGAAAAAGATTCATTGTGCACAAATGCTTTAGAAGAATTCTATCTTCGTTTACAAAAAGCAATGGAACATGGAATTAACATAATTACTGATTATCCATGGTATCAATATCACCGTTTAAAACTTAAACAGTTAGTTGATTGTTATAACTACAAAGCTATTACAGTATGTTTGTATGGTGATAAAAAGGTTATTTATGATAGACACTTAAATCGTAACGCTGATAATAATCGTCATCTGGGTCATCTTACCGATTGTTACAATAAAGATAAAATATGTAAAATCAAAAGAATAACTTTGAATCAGAAAGAGTTTTGGGACAGTTTAAAAGATAAAAATTACAATATATGTATTGGTAAAGATTATTTAATAGATTTTAGCGATTTTAATAATATTGATTTAATGCCAATAAAAAAGGATATAAGTGAACACTTAAAAGGAGTAAAGATGAACAAGCTATTAGAAATGCATAAAAAATTTCCACAGACTGATTTATGGACAGATTCTTTTGCTATTGAAGATCATCACTATGGACTACAACAAGGTTCTTTAGGGATTACTACTAGTCCTACATGGGTTGCGAAAATGATGATAAATGAATCTAGGGATTATCACAAAAAGATAATTTCAAAACTTCATCAACAATATCCAGAATATAATGAAATGGAATTAACTTGGGCTTGGACTTTGGAAATGGCTAAGATTCGTAGTCAAATAATGCTTCCTTTGTGGGAACAGGGAAATCCAAAAAATGGACGTTTTTGTGTTCAGTCATCAATATATGAATATAATAACTATGAAAGAATATTACAGATGGCTCACGAGGTACATGCTTGTGGTCCTAACTTACAGATAAAAATTCCTTGCACCGAAAATGGTATTAAAGCAATTGAACAAGCAACTTATGATGGAATTAGCTGTATGGGGACCCAGTGTTTTGCAGTTGATCAGGCTATTGCTGTTTGTGAAGCTATTGAAAGAGCGCTTAAACGTCGTAGTAAAGAGGGCTTAGATAATAGCAGACTTAATCCAATGGTGGCATTATTGCCAGGAATGATTGATGATTCTATCAAAGCTAATGCTGAAAACAATAAGTTAGTTATACATCCAGATGCTTTAAATTGGGCAGGAGTTGCAACTGCCAAAAAGATTATAAAAATGATTGGCGAAAGAAATTATTCAACTCGTCCTTTGATTGCCTATTATCGTTCGCAACTGCATTGGTCAGAGTTTATTGGTGCAGATGTAGCAATGACTATTCCTGTTAAATGGCAAAAGCGTTTTGTTGATTGTGCTGTTGAAATCAAGAATTATTATGATGTACCAGTCGAAGAATGGAAAATAAATGAATTACTTAAAAATCCACTATTTGTTCAAGTTTACAGTGAAGGAGTCATGGAACCTAGTGATTTTGTAAAGTGTGAATGTGTGGTAAACACCTTTAAGTATTTCATGTCTGAATATCAGAAAGCTGTTGAAATTGTCAGAGAAACAATGTTATCTGAATAAATAAAAAAATAAAAAGGAGGAATTTTTGGGATGATTAGTGTTGAAAAGTTAGCAGGTATGATAGATCATACTAATGCTAAGGCATTTGCAAGTGATGCCGATATGAGTAAATTATGTGATGAAGCAGTTAAGTATGGCTTTGCAATGGTAGCTATAAACTCAGGGCAAACAAAAAGATGTGCAAAATATTTAAAAGGGAAAGACATCCATGTTGGAGCTGCTGTAAGTTTTCCATTGGGTCAGACAACTGTTGAAGTAAAAGTTTTTGAAACCAAAAATGCAATTGCTAATGGCGCTCATGAAATTGATTATGTAGTGAATCTTACAGAATTAAAAGATAAGAATTACAGTTATATTGAAGAAGAGATGCGTCAAATTGTAGATATCTGCAATCAGAATGGAGTTATTAGCAAAGTAATATTTGAAAACTGCTATCTAACCAAGGAAGAAATTGTAGAATTAGCTAAGATTGCTAGAAGAGTTCGTCCAACATTTATTAAAACATCTACTGGATTTGGTACTGGTGGTGCTGATTTAAATGATGTTAAATTAATGAAATCAGTGGTTGGGAATGATGTCAAGGTTAAAGCATCTGGAGGAATTAGGACAATCGAGGATGTATTGGCTTTTTTAGATGCTGGATGTGAAAGAATCGGAACTTCTGCCAGTGTGAAAATTATTGAAGACTATAAAAAAATGTTGGAAAGTAATAAAAAACTTTAAAATATTAGAAAGGAATTGATATGGAACATATTAAAACTAAAGATTTTGATTTTTATGTTGATGAAAGTGGATTTACATTTAATCGTGAATACTTAACTGGTCCAGTAAAACATAAAAAAAGTATCGAAATGAACCCGTTATTGTTAAAGCATTTAAGTGAAGAAGATCAAAGTTGGAATTATGCTTTTGTAAGTGGAATTTATCACAATGAAGAAGAAAAAGAAGAATACGAAAAACGTGATTTTGCTAATGGTATCACAGTTATTAATCGTGGAACAATGAATGGAGAATGTCGAAAGAATTCTGGGCATTATCATGGTGTTAGTAAAGGACATGTTTTGCCTTATCCTGAAGTGTATGAAATTTTACAAGGAAAAGCAGCTTTTATTCTTCAAAAGTCAACTAACTTTGATAGTGAAGAGGAATTAAAAGTAGACGATGTCAAGTTAGTAATATTGGAAACTGGCGAAAAACTTGTTGTCCCTGCTTGGTATGCCCATTGTGCAATCAATATTGGTGATGAACCTATGGCTTTTTATAATTTAGCAGCTAAAAACACACCATTGTTTTACGATCCAATAACTAAAAAACATGGTTTTAGTTATTACATTTTAAAGGAAAATGATATTTTAATAGCAATACAAAATGCTAATTATAATAATTTACCACAACTGAAGGTTGTAAAACCTAGTTATGATGAAAAATTAGGTATAATTGAAGGAAAATCAGTCTTTGCTCAATTTGCAGAAGATCCAGATATTTTCAGATATTTAGATCATCCTGAAGAATATGAAGCAGAGATTGAAAATTTATTAAAGTAAGGAGAAATTTAAAATGAAATTACAAGTAGCATTTGATGTAATGTCAATTGAAGAGATGGATGAAAGATTATCGAAGATTAAGGATTATGTTGATATTGTTGAAGTTGGAACACCAATGATTATAATGGATGGACAAAAACCAGTTAGATACTTTAGTGAAAAATATCCAGACAAAAAAATTCTTTCAGATACCAAAATTATGGATGGTGGAAAATTAGAAGCTGAGTATGCTTTAAATGCTGGAGCTAGTATTGTCACAGTATGTGCTTGTGCTGATGTTGCTACAATCAAAGGTTGCTTAGAAGCGACAAAGGCAGCAGGAAAAGAATTGTTGGTTGACTTGATTGGTATTAGTGATGTAGAAACTACAGCTAAATATTTAGATGAATTAGGTGTTGATTACATATGTGTTCATACTGCTAGTGATGTACAATCAGATAAAAATAATCCAATAGATGAGCTTAGAAGAATTAGAAAGATTGTTAAAAATGCTAAGGTCTCTGTTGCAGGAGGTATTAATTTTACCACTCTAGATACTATTATGAAAGAGCAACCAGATGTTATTATTGTTGGAAGTGCCATCCATAAAGCTGATGACTATGTTGAAACATGTAAGAAAATGTATAATTTGATTAAAGAAGGTTAGAGTTTATGAAATTTGAAGACATTTACAATAAGATATTAGAGCAACTTAAACAAACTTGTGCTGGAATCAACGAAAATGATATTGATGGCTTAATAGAGGAGATTTTTAAAAGTAAAAAAATCTTCATTGGAGGAGCTGGAAGATCTTTACTAATGATGAGGTCTTTGGCAATGAGGCTGATGCAGTTTGGTTTTAATTCTTATGTTGTTGGTGATACCACTACTCCTGCTATAAGAGAAGGTGATTTATTAATTTTGGGAACTAATAGCGGAGAAACCAAAAATCTTAAAAGTTATTGTGCTGTAGCTAAAGAAAATAACGCAAGAATTAGTGTTATTACTTCTAATCCACAATCTACTATTGGAAAACAAGCTGATAATGTGGTGGTATTTAACCGTATTATTGACGAAGAAAAAATTCAAAGTAGTGGTTCAACATTTGAGCAATCATTACTAATTTTTTGTGATGCTTTAATTGTTAAAATATATCAGACCGGCAGGTTAGGCAACGAGGAAGTTGATAAATTTATTCGTATTCGTCACGCTAATTTAGAATAATAGAAGGAGGAAATAATCATGATTAAAATTGCACCATCTTTAGCTTGTGCAGACTTTCTGCATATGGAGGATGAAATTCGTAAGTTTGAAAAAAATAACATAGATTACATTCACTATGATATTTGTGATACGACATTTACCAATACAATAATGTTACCAATAGATTTGCTAAAGCAAATTAAAGATATTACTAAAATACCAATTGATATTCATATAATGGTTCGTGATCCAGATGAAATAGTTGAAAAGATATTGCCTTGGTTAGATGAGAATGACATTGTTTCTTTACAAGTAGAAAGTAGCGATCATTATTCAAATTATCTTGTGAAAATTAAAGAAAAATGCAAGTGTGGTGTGGTCGTTAATATGGGAACAGGGTTAGACTCAATTGAATATGTTGCTGAACTTGTAGATTTAGTTACACTAATTCAAGGAAATGCAGGTGCTGGCCCACGTCATAACTATCCTGAAATTATTGGCCGTAAAATTGAAGGTGTCAAAGAAATGATGAAAAGAGTTGGAAATAATCATTGTCAAATTTCAGTTGATGGTAATATTAATTTTACAACTGCTCCAATTTTTAAAAAATATGGTGCTAACATTTTGGTGTGTGGTACTAAAACATTATTTACTGCTGGAACTCAGTTTGATAAGCAAGTTAAGTTACTAAATGAGGCTTTGGGACAATAGTATGAAGATTAAATTATCTCCATCTTTAGAAAGAGCAGACTTACTAAATTTACAACATGATGTACTGGCTTTAAAGAAAGCTGGAGTTGAATACTTACATTTTGATATTACTGATCCTCAAATGTTAGGCACTTCTTTAATGAGTCCAGCAGTTATAAAACCACTAAATGATTTAGTAGATATTCCTTTGGATATTCATTTAATATTAGAGAAACCCTTGTTAATTATTGATACTATTTTAAATGAGAGTAAGGGAAATATTATAAACATTCATCCTGAAACTACTTTAGAAACAACTAGACTATTAAAATTAGCTATCGAGAAAGGTAATGAAACAGCAGTTTCACTGTATCCAGGAACCCCATTATGCGTAATAGATGAATTATTACCTTATATTAAAATTGTTAATCTTTATATAAGAGATATGGGAGTAGATGAACCAGAAGTAAATCAACAGATGTTGAATAAAATTCGTAATTTAAGAAAAAAACTGGATGAAGCAGGTTATTTTGAAATCGATATAGCTGTTGATGGTTCAGTAGGTTATCAAGATATTGAACAATTATTGAATGCGGGAGCTTCAATTCTTGTTCTAGGACGAAAAACTGCCTTTAATCCAGAATACACCATTGAGGAAAACATCGCTTATTTAAGAGAATATATTCGTTCTTTAGGATATGAATGTTAGAGAATATCTGCCTTTATTTTTAATATGTTCGATTTACAATTATTTAAAAACTAATAAAAAACCAAGCTATAAAGTATTGCTTGGTTTTTTAAGTGTTGAGGTAATTTAGACATTTAATCTTTCATCTTTATTTATCTGCTTTAATCATTTCAAGCGCTTTGTTTAAAGGATTTTCAGCTACTATAGTTAAATATGATAGAAGTTTTTCACTTGTTTTTTTGGGAATGAACAATTTTTCTTGTGAATTTAAATAGAATCTTAAAGCGCTATCAGGTTGGTAATTATCTTTTTGATAAACCATGCAAGCAGCAATTCTATCAGCAACCATTTCTTTAATATATTTTAATGGCATATCAATATAGACAACTTCTCCATGATAGAAATCAGTCCAATATTGCCAATGATGTTTATTTCTACCTTTATGATGTAACCAACAAGATGAATAGCCTTTTTCTTTTATTTCTTTATCAATAGGACTTTTACTGCCAGTATAGTATTTAACTGAAGTAAAAAATTCAATATAAGAATATTTACTTAAATCATGTGTTAAGCCTTGCCAATATAAACCTAGTTTAAAACATAAGTTCATCACAATAAAACGATGTTTGTTAACAGTATGTAAATGTTTAAAAAAATTGATAATCATTGACTAAATCTCCATGTTTTGGAAGAATTTAGCTGATTTATTTAAAACAACTAGTTTATAAACAAAATGAATTATGACACCTATAGAACTAATAAGAGTTCCAAATAGTATTGATTCAAAGCCAGATTCAATATTATTAATAGAGCTAAGAGCAGAAAGACCAACAAATAATAATAAGACACTTGAAACCAAATAAATATACCAAAGTGTATGCCATTTTTTGGCCAATGTATCTTCTAAACCTATTAATAAATTATGAAAACCTTTGTGTTCTAAGTATTCACTGTAGATAGCAAAAGTAGAAGGAATAATCATCATCAAAGCTAATATTTCATTTGGAAGCAAGATCATTTTGTATTCAGGGATAAAAAGTGTGATGATATTAGTCACAACAAATATTACTTCTAACAATGCTGCTTTTTCAAATAGTTTTTCTATTTGTGAAAGTTTTAATAGACAATAAGCACTTACTAAATCAACACAATACTGAATAAATTTTAATACAATAATTACTGCAAATGCAGATGTATCATCGATTTTCTCTATTAAATTAGCGAATGTACCAAAGAAATAACTTACTAAAAGCGTTATAAATAAATAGCGGATCCATTTTGCCAAGTGATTGGAATTTAACTTAATAGTATAAATGTTATTGTTATCCATATATATAACCTTCTTTCCACTTATATTATATAAAAATCTGTGATGTTAAACAATAAAACATCATTCAATAATACAAGAAACAACATCATCCAATAACATAAAAATATAATTCTGTATCATCAATTTTAGAAATTAGTGTCATGTTTTATTTAATATTGAAATTTGTTATAATGATTTAGGTGATTTATCGTGAATGGTGTTTTATTTGTTTTATTACTAGTATTAATTGATCAGATTTCTAAAATAGCAATGAAAGTTATCAGCAATTTTTATTCTGAAAGTTTTACTATTATAAAAGACTTTTTCTATATCACCTATGCTGAAAATACAGGTGCAGCATTTTCGATTTTAAAAGGTCAAAGATGGTTTTTTGTGATTATGGCTTTAATTGTTTGTGTTGTTATTACTTTTTATATCATTAAATATAAACCTAAGAAATTAGAGAAAATTTCTCTACAATTAATACTAGCTGGAGCAATTGGAAATGTTATTGATAGACTTGTTTATGGTTATGTAATTGATTTTTTAGATTTTTATATTTTTGGTTATGATTTTCCAGTGTTTAATATTGCTGATAGCTGTATTACTATTGGAGCAGTATTATTGATTATAAGTGAATTGTTTTTTGGAGAAAAGATACGTTTATGGAAGAAGTAACAATTATTGTTGATGAACAAATGGATGGTTTAAGAATAGATAAAGCTTTAAATGGTAAAGTAGACTTATCAAGAACTAAGTTACAAAAACTTATTGCTGAAGGCTTGGTAAGTGTTGATGATGAACCGGTAAAGAGTAACTATAAAGTAAAAATAGGTGAAGAAATTATTGTTGATTTACCAGAAGAAGTTGAATATGTTGTTAAACCACATAAAATGGACTTAGATATTGTATATGAAGATGAAGATATTATTATTCTTAACAAGGTTAAGGGGATGATTGTTCATCCAACAGCTACAACAAAAGAACTTACTTTAGTTGAAGGTGTTTTATATCATTGTGGTAAATTAAGTGATGTTAATGGAGTATTAAGACCTGGCGTTGTGCATCGAATTGACAAAGACACTACTGGTTTAATTATTATGGCAAAAAATAACGATGCTCATGAGTTTTTAGCTCAGCAGTTGGCTGATCATAAAATGGGTAGAAAGTATTATGCTTTAGTTCATGGTGTTATTGGCCATGATCACGGAACAATTGATGCTCCTATTGGTAGGGACCCTTATGATAGACAGAGAATGGCTGTAACCGATAAAAACAGTAAAGATGCAGTCACCTATTTTACAGTTTTAGAAAGATTTGAAAATCATTCACTAATAGAATGTGCCTTACAAACAGGAAGAACTCATCAAATAAGAGTGCATATGGAATATATTGGTTTTCCAATAGTTAATGATTCAAAATATGTCAATAGAAAACAAAAAGGTGATGGTCAATTATTGCATGCTTATGAGTTGACGTTTGTTCATCCAACAACAAAAAAAAGTATGACAGTAAATGCTCCATTACCAGAAGATTTCCAGAATTATCTACAAGAATTAAGAGAAGAGGTTATATACTATGAATAGCAAAGCTTCGCTATGGGCTTTACAATTGGTTAAATATTTTATAGTTTCCAAAGATTACTTACAGGTTTCAATAGTAAGTAATTTTAAGATTGAAAAAAAGGAAATCGATTATTGGTTAATTAATGAACAAAATCAATCATTTCCAATAATTCATATTAGTAATGACAGTGATAAAGAAAGAACAGGAAAATATCCTTTTATTATTGCCACCATTAATAAAATAAGAAGTTTAATTAAATCTGAAACAGGTTTAATACTAGATATTTCATTTAATGAAGATTCTTCTAATTATTTTTTAACTGATATTCAATACATCAAACTTCAACCAAATACCGATGTTATGCAACCAATATTAGAATCTTTTCCTGAGATTGCAACAGTTATTTATGATGTCGATAATATTGAAACAGAAAAAAGAAGAATTGAAACGGATTTAGCTATTAAATCTATGCAAAGTGTAAAAAAAGCTAAATCAGAAAGAAAGAAACTTAACCTGAAGGAAGGTTTCTGTTTATCATTTCTTTTGCCAGCGGTTGTTTCCGTCGTTATTTTTATTGCGATTCAAATATTTGCTTCAGCTTATAAAACCTCTTTACTAAATAGCGCTATTATTTTTGGTGCTTACTATAAAGCATATATAACTATTTTGCATCAAATATATCGCTTTTTAACAGCAGGATTTGTTCACACATCATTTTTACATTTACTTTTTAATTTGATGGCTCTATTTGATATGGCCATAGTAGCAGAGAAATACTATGGTAAAAATATAACTTTATTGATTTTAACCGTATCTATTGTTATGGGTAATGTGTGCATATTTATTGGCAACGGAAATATTATTGCTGTTGGTTTATCTGGTGGTATTTTTGGAATTTTTGGGGCATTAGTTGTAATGTTTGCCTTAAAAGGTTACTTTAAAATACCAGCATTTAGAAAACAAATATCTAGAACAATTTACATGAATGTTATTATTTCGCTAATGCCTGGAATCTCACTTTTAGGTCACTTGGGTGGATTTGTTACAGGAATTATGCTTGGAATGATATTTGCCACAAATAGTAGTAAATCTTTAAGAATTAATTCATTAATTTGTAGTATTATATTAACAGTAGTATTAGGTTATATGTCATTTACATACAAAGATTTCAATGAGTTCTATGATGGAACAGATTACGAAATCAATCAACTATATAAAAAGATGAACTTAGATAATATTGCTAAGAAATATATAACTGAAACACAGAAATATTATAAAGGGGAGTAACTATGAAAACTGTAATTGATTGGCATACTTATTTTATGAGCTTAGCTCATTTAAGTGCTCTAAGAAGTAAAGACCCAAACACAGGTGTTGGGGCAGTAATTGTTGATAATGTAAATAGGATTGTTTCAATTGGTTATAATGGAATGCCAAGAGGCTGTGATGATTCGCTTTTTCCTTGGGATAGAGAAGGCTCATTTTTAGAAACAAAGTATGCTTATGTTGTTCATGCTGAACTAAATGCCATATTAAATGCTCCTAGAAGTGTTCAAGATTGCAGCTTATATGTATCACTTTTTCCCTGTAATGAATGTGCAAAAGCCATTATTCAATCAGGAATAAAGAAAATCTATTATGAATCAGACAAATATGCTGATGCTGACAATACGATTGCTAGCAAAAGGATGCTAATTGCAGCTGGTGTTGATTTAATTCAATTAGATTACACCTTAGATGTTAAAATAACTAAAAACACTAAGTAACATTAAAAAAAGACCTAACATGGTCTTTTATTTATTGGATAATCATTGAAAGAATATGGGCACTTTTGAAGGCTGAACAATCAGTTGTGTCAACATAGGACATTTTTACTAGTTGTCCAGTCGACTGTAAAGTATAATATTCTTTATGATATTCTTTATTTAACAATTCGTAGTTTGTTACATTTTCAATAGTTGTATCAGTTAAATTAAAAATAGTTATTTGAGCATCTTCACTATCTAAATGGCTAATTAGTTGATTTATTAATTCGACATCTTCAAAACTCCAACCAATGATAATGTTTTCAAACTTTTTACTATGAAGCAAATTATTAATATTATAAACCATATTATCTAAAGCAATATTTAAAGAAATATCATCAAAATAATCAGTAAAACAGCCCCATTCAGTATTTAAAAGGACAGATTTNTCTAATAAATGTAATAATTCTTTTCCGACAAGAGTATCTTTATAAGCTTGTTGGTTGATGAAGATAATATTTAACATAATTTCTCCTTTATAAATCTAGTATTTTTTCTAAATCTACATTAAGATATTTTTCATCTCTTGTTTTTAAATAATCAATAACTTGCTGGGTTAGATAGCCTGGAGTTGAGGCTCCTGAAGTTACAGCTACTTTACTAATATTATCTAAGTTAATTGAAGTTAGTTCAAGACTATTTTCAATTTTATAAATATTTTTAATCTTTGCCTGCTTACCAATATTAGCAAGTTGAGTGGTATTGTTGCTATTTGGATCTCCAACCACAATCAGTGTATCAAAACCTTCTAACTCTTTAACTGCTTGTTGTCTAGTTCTAGTTGCACTACATATTTCTTCAACAACTTTGGCCAAAGGATATTTAACTAGTAATGCTTTTATGATTTGTTCAATATCATTAATTGACATAGTGGTTTGATTAGTTATTAGTATTTTATCATTTAAGATATTTGAATTTTGTACATCTTGAATATTAGTTATTAAATGAATTCTTTCATCAAGAGCTAAAACAGCCTCACTTTCAGGATGATTTTTTTTGCCAATATAAGCAACATCATAGCCTTCATTTAAATGCTGAATACATAAATTAGCATTTTTTGTTACATCACAGCAGGTAGCATCAACAACAATTAAACCTTTATCTAAAGCTTTTTGTTTTATTTTAGGATCAATACCATGAGCGGTAAAAACGACAACACCATCATCAATCTCATCTAGTAGTTGTTCTTTTGTCTTGTTTTTATCTGCTAAGGTAATTACATTAAACAACTCAAAACCACCTACTACATATTTGTTATGTACTAGCATTCCCAAAATATATATTTGTTTATCAGGGTAGTCCTTAATAGCTTTTTTGACCTTATTGATCGCATTAATAACGCCTTTACAGTAACCTGAAGGTATAACTTTTATAACTTCCATATCTTTAACACCATATTTATAGTAACATAAAGTAAATGTTTTATGTTACAATAAATTCCTGAGAAGGAGGGAAAGTATGAAATTCAATTTTAGAGAAGATATTCAACAATTAATTGAATACAAACGATTTAAAGATTTATCACCAATACAGAAAAAAACTATTCCTTTAATATTGGATAAAAAGGATGTAATTGGAATTTCAGCTACTGGTACTGGTAAATCTCATGCTTTTATCCTTCCGATTTTACAGATGGTTGATAGTAGTTTAAACGAAATTCAAGCTATTATTACAGCTCCAACCCGTGAGTTAGCAATTCAGTTATATACTATGATCAGTGAAATAAACATGTTTAATGACAATATAAACATTAAACTTATTGCATCTGGTAAAGATAAAGAAAGAATGATTGAGTCTGTTAAAAGTCAACAACCTCATATTGTGGTTGGAACCATTGGTAGACTTAAAGATTTGTTTGTTGATGAAGCTGTACTAAGATTAGACAGTGCTAAGATAATAGTTATTGATGAAGCAGATATGACTTTGGAATTGGGTTTTTTACAGCAGGTTGATGAAATTTGTGGTAGATTACCAAAAAAGTTACAAATGTTAGTATTTAGTGCAACTATACCTAGTCAATTGCAACCATTTTTAAGAAAATATATGACAAGGCCTACTATTATTGAAGCAACAGAGAAACATGAATTATCACCAGATATAGAACATGTTTTAATAAATTGTCGTTATATGTCATATACAGATAAATTATTGAAAATTTTACCTGGAATTCAACCTTATGTTTGTATGATTTTCGCTAGAACCAAACAGGAAGTCATTTCAGTGGCCGAATTATTAAAAAATAATGGTTATGATATCGTCGAAATACACGGTGATTTATCAAATAGAGAAAGAAAGCAGGCTTTAAAGTCTATAAGTGCTGATAGAACAAGTTACATTGTTTGCTCAGATATTATGGCTAGGGGTCTTGATATTGAATCAGTAAGTCATGTTATTTCCTTGGGTTTACCATCTTCATTGAACTATTATACTCATAGAAGCGGAAGAACCGGCAGAGCAGGTAGAAGTGGTGTAAGTTATGTCTTATTTAACCAAAGCGATCATAGTGGTATAAAAGTGTTAAGAAGTCAAGGTTTTGAATTTTTGTATAAAGACTACAAAAGAGATCAATGGGTAGATGTAAAACCGTTTGATTTTAAACCAACAAGAAGAAAACTTTCTCAAGAAGATGTAGAAATTCAGAAAATTGCTAAAAAACCAGTAAAAAAAGTTAAACCAGGTTATAAAAAGAAAAGACAAGCTGAAATTGACAAAATTAGAAGAAGACAGAGAAGATTAATGATTAAAGCTTCAATCAAAGAACAACAAAAAGAAAGAGCTAAAAAAGCTCAAAGAGAGAAAAGTGAGAGCAGAAGATGATTAAATTAGGATCACATGTATCAATGGTTAAACCTGATTATTTGGTTGGTGCAGTCAAAGAAGCTTTATCATATAATGCTAATGCCATGATGGTTTATACTGGAGCTCCACAAAATAGTTTTAGAGCACCTATTGAAGATTTAAAAATAAAAGAAGCGACAAAACTCTGGACTGCAAATGGATGCAGTATGGATGATATAATAATCCATGCTCCATATATTGTTAATTTAGCTAATACTATAAAACCAGAAACTTTTGAAATGGGGAAAGCAGTTTTAAGAAATGAGCTGATTAGAAGTAGTGCTATTGGAGCCAAATATATTGTTTTACATCCTGGTAGCAGCTTAAGTGATACTCTTGAAAATGGTATTGATAAAGTTATTGAGGGTTTAAATGAGATTTTAAAAGAGGATTTTGATGTTAAGGTTTGTTTAGAAACAATGGCTGGCAAGGGTTCCGAAATTGGTTATCGTTTTGAACATCTTGCTGAAATTATTAAAAGAGTAGATTATCCCATAGGGGTTTGCTTTGATACCTGTCATACTTGGGACAGTGGATATGATTTAAATAATCTTGATGAAGTATTAAAAGAGTTTGATGAAATAATTGGACTAGATAAACTTCATGTGATTCATGTCAATGATTCAAAAAATATTATTGGATCTAGAAAAGATCGCCATGCAAATATTGGAGAAGGTAACATTGGTTTTGATGTGTTAAGTAAAGTAGTTTACCATCACTTATTGAAAGGAAAAGCTATGATTTTGGAAACTCCATATAGAGATGGTGTACCACCTTATAAAGAAGAAATTGAAAGACTACTTAATGTGAGTATTTAATTAAAGTTATTATTAAAAGGGTAATTAATATGAACTATGAAATAACAAAAAACTTATTGAATGCAATTTCTCCATATTGTGATTTAACAAAAACAAGTGTGTTAACTGAAAACACAGACTATAAGGGTCGTCTTTATCAATCTGATTTTGTTACTATTGATGAGAAAAATAATGTTCACTTTGAAGTGTTTGACAATGAAATAATTATCAGTTATTTCACCGACCATAAACACTTTGAAGATTACACATTTGNATTNGAAGAAGGAGAACCAAATTTTGTCACANGAGCAATAGAATTTCTTGTTTTGTTATTTAATGTTTCTATCTATCAGATAGAAGTTTGTAAAGGGAACAAACTAGTTTATGAAAAATATTATTTTGTTCATCCAAATAAAGAGGAAGAATGTGTTTCAGGAACTATTAGGCATAAACTAATTTTTGGATTTAATCCTTTTGCTCGAAAATCGATAAATGTTACTATTTGGAAATACGATTTTAAAGAAAATTGTTTTACCAAATATTAAAAAAGAATTTTATAAATGTAGTAAACCAAAAATAGAAATGACTCTTTAATCATTTCTATTTTTAAATATTGTTTATATTCACTATCTTATTGCAGTTTTCTTATTTCCACAATTCAAAGTTTTTGCCAACATGTTCAGGGATATGAGCATCACTTGCAAGCATTATTTTAACACCTTTTTCTAAGAGAATTTGTTTGAATTCTTTACTTAAGCCAGGATCTTTATGATTGTATCTATAATAACAACCAAAGTTATTTTCTAAATATAAATCCTTTTCTAGTGCTAAATCTGCTATTTTATTATAGGTTTCTATCAAATCATATGAAGGATAGATGTCAAANAGTTTTATAGTATCTGGATGTGCTACTTGAGTAAATAAATTACTTTCCATAAGCTTAATAATTTCATTATAATACTCTTTATATATTTCATCAGTATCATAAACATTCCATAGCAATTCTCTAGAGAAATTTTCCATATCGTATAATAAGCCAAAAACTGAATGCACAGCTCCCACTAGAAAATCAAATTCATAGTTTTTAAGAATCTCTCTAATTTCTTTTTCTTTTTTACTTGTATAACAGACCTCTAATCCAAATTTGATTTCTATTGGATATTTTTTTGATTTTGCCAGTTTGATTAATTTTAAATAATCATTGATATTATCCTTAGATTTTTTTAAAAACCATTCTTCTTGTATTTTTGCAGCATTAACGACATTTTCATAGATTGGTCTAAATTCAATAAATCTATGAGTGTGGTCTAATATTTGAATGCTTTTTAAATTTTTATTAATAGCTACGTTAATAAATTCTTCCAAATATTCAATAGTTAAAGGTCCATTTTCTAAATGTATATGTCCATCAATCATTTTTATCAAAGTTATAAGTACTAACTTTTATCATTCCTGGAATTTGTTTGATTTTACCTAATATTTCACCATTAACAACATCAGCAATATCAACCATTGTATAGGCTAATTCGTTTTTTGATTTATTCATTAAATTTTCAATGTTAACATTTGATGTTGATAGGGCATCAGAAATTTGAGTAATCATTTTTGGAACATTTCTGTGAATACAACAAATTCTTACATTATTATAAATCTCCATACTACAGTCAGGTAAATTTACAGAGTTAGTAATATTTCCCCTTTCTAAATAATCCATTGTTTGTTTTACCGCTAAAACAGCACAGTTATCTTCACTTTCTTCAGTAGAAGCTCCAAGATGAGGAAGAATTAAGACATTTTCTTGACCAATAAGCTTTTGAACAGGGAAGTCAGTAATATATTTACTGATAATTCCAGATTTAATACCCTTTAGTAAGGCTTCAGTATCAACTAAACCATCTCTTGAGAAGTTTAGAAGTTTAACTCCTGGTTTCATTTTAGATATAACATCTGCATTAATGATATTCATGGTTTTATCAGTTAAAGGAATGTGAATTGATATGAAGTCACAATTTTTAAGTATTTCATCAATTGTATCAGAGTGGTGGACATTTCTTGATAAGTTCCATGCATTCGCTAATGAGATATATGGATCATAACCATAGACGTTCATGCCAAAATCAATAGCTAAATTTGCAACTTGAACACCAATTGCTCCTAGCCCTATAATTCCTAGGTTTTTATGTAACAACTCATTTCCAGAATATAATTTCTTTTGTTTTTCAGTATCTTTAGCAATATTTTCATTGTCTTTTTGAGTTTGAATCCATTGCATACCTTCATAGATTTTTCTACTTCCTAATAACAATCCAGCAAAGACCAATTCTTTAACCGCATTGGCATTGGCACCAGGAGTATTAAATACTACAATACCTTTTTCACTACATTTATCAATAGGAATATTGTTAACTCCAGCTCCAGCTCTAGCAATACATTTTAAATTTTCATTAAATTCATATTTATGAATATTTTCACTTCTTAGAAGTATTGCATCTTCATTAGTAAGATCTTCAGCGATTTGATATTTTTCTGTGAATCTGTTTAATCCGACTTTTGAAATGTCATTTAATATTTTTATTTTATACATAATGTTTCTCCTCAAATTCTTTCATAAAACTAACAAGCTTTTCAACACCTTCAATAGGCATACCATTATATATGCTTGCACGCATTCCGCCAACACTTCTATGACCTTTTAAATTTACAAAACCATTTTTTTCAGCTTCTAAGATAAATATTTTATCTAACTCTTCGTTTCCGGTTACAAAAGTAACATTCATAATTGATCTATCTTCTTTATTAACGGGATTATTAAATAATTTAGAACTGTCTAAATAATCATAGAGTATTTTTGCTTTTTGTTCATTAATCTTTTGCATATTTTCTAAACCGCCAATAGTTTCTTCAAGATATTCTAGAACCAAACCACACATATAGATTGAATATGTTGGAGGAGTGTTATACATAGAATTGTTATCTGCATGAATCTTATAACTTAACATGCTTGGAAGTTCAGGTTTTTCTTTTATTAAGTCTTCTTTGATAATTACAACAGTTAAACCTGCCGGTCCCATATTTTTTTGTGCTCCTGCAAAAATTAAATCAAAATCTTTTACATTACATGGTTTACTTAAAATACAACTTGAAAAATCTGCAACTAATGGTTTGCCATTTGTTTCTGGAACATAGTTATAGGCTGTGCCATAAATTGTGTTGTTTTCACAGATATAAACATAGTCACAATCATCGCTAATCATATCTTTAGTTACTTTGGGAACATAAGAAAAATTATCTGCTTGACTACTAGCTATTACTTTTACTTCTCCAAGTTTTAGGTGTTCCGCAATTGCTTTTTTAGTCCATTGTCCTGTATTTATGACATCAACCTTCTTATTTTTCATAAGATTCATAGGAATCATAGAAAATTGTAAAGATGCTCCTCCTTGAAGAAATAATACCTTATAATTTTCAGGTATATTCATTAACCTACGCAATCTAGCTTCACATTCTTTGATTATGGCTTCATAAGTTTTAGAACGGTGAGACATTTCCATTACTGACATTTTTGAATCCTGATAATTTAACATTTGATTGGCTGCTTTTTGTAATACAGCTTCAAAAATACAAGAAGGACCAGCACTGAAGTTATAAACCCTATTCATATAAAATTCTCCTTTTAACCTTAAGTTGATTATATACATATTTTAAAAATAAACAATCTAATGATTGATTATTTCTAAAATTTCTTTTTTTAATTCATCTACAATTTTTTCTTGTGGTACTTTTCTAATTATTTCACCTTTTTTAAATAATAAACCTTCCTTAATTCCACCGGCAATTCCAATATCAGCATCCCTAGCTTCTCCAGGACCGTTTACCACACAACCCATAACGGCAACCTTGATATTAGCTTGAATAGTTTCCAAAAACTCTTCAACTTCTTTAATGATTGGTAACATATCATACATAGTTCTACCACAAGTTGGACATCCTACTAAATCTGGAACTTTATCAATTAAATCATAGGCTTTTAATAATTTTTTGCAAGCTTTAATTTCTTCAATTGGGTTATCAGAAATAGAAATTCTTATAGTATCACCAATGCCTTTTCTTAAAAGTTCACCTAGTGCAGCACTCGATTTAATTAAACTGTAGTCTTTAGTTCCAGCTTCAGTAACTCCTAAATGCAAGGGATAATTCCAGATAGTACTGGCAATTAGGAATGTTTCAACTGTCAATCTAACATCACTTGATTTAAAAGATAAAATGATATCGTGGAAATCCATTTCTTCTAAAATATCAACATGTCTTTGGGCTGATTCAATCATTGCTTCAGGACAGTTTTTGCCGTATTTATCTAAAACAAATCTTTCGATTGAACCACTATTGATACCTATTCTAATTGGAATATTTTTCTCTTTACATTTTTCTACTACTTTTCTAACATTATCCTTGCTGCCGATATTTCCTGGATTTAATCTAATTTTATCAATTCCAGCTTCTATTGCTGCCAAAGCTAGTTTATAGTCAAAATGAATATCAGCTACTAAAGGTATGGAAATATTTTCTTTAATAGTTTTTAAAGCGTAAGCATCTTCAAAATCTAAAACACTACACCTAATAATTTGGCAACCAACATTTTCTAATTGTTTTATTTGCTTAATTGTTGATTCAGTGTCTTTGGTTAAAGTATTGCACATTGACTGAATGACAACCTTGTTTTCGCCACCAATAGTAATGTTTCCAATTTTAACTTTTCTAGTATTTTCTCGATTAGTCATATTTTTACCTCACGATACATTATTTTAATCTATTATATAGTATAAATAATGAAGAATTCATTAATATAATTATTATATTACTAAATATGAGATTAGATGTAAAAGTATTGCAAAAAATCATCAATATATGATATTATACATAAGCAAAGTTTGAAAACGGAGGGATTTAGACGTGAGAGAAAACATTCAATTTAAGTGTAGCGAATGTGGTGAAGAAAACTACTTAGGTTCTCGTAATAAGAGAAAACATCCTCAAAGAATGGAAATCAAGAAATATTGCCCACGTTGCAATAAAATGACTATCCACAGGGAGAAAAAGTAGAAGCCTATTTTATAAAGGCTTTTTCTTTAGGTGACTATTATGAAGGTCGAAGTAATTAAAGTAGGAATGTTTCAAACTAATTGTTATCTTGTATCTAACGAAAATGAAATGATAATAATTGACCCTGGAGCATCTTTTAAGAAAATTGATGAAGTTATTCAGAAAAATGAAAATGTTAAAGTTGTGGCTATATTATTAACTCATGGTCATTTTGATCATATCGGTGCAGTTGACAAACTAAAGGAAAAATACAACTGTCCAATAATTGCTAGTCAAGAAGATGAAAAAATTCTTCGTAATCAAAAGAATAATAACTTAGCTGGTTTTGCAGCAAGTGTTGAAAGTGAAATTAAGTGGATTGAAAATGATGAACTAAACTTAGGTTCTATTAAAGTAAAAGTACTATTTACTCCAGGTCATTCTGCTGGTTCAGTAATGTATATTATTGATGGAAAATTATTTAGTGGTGACACTTTATTCAAATTATCAGTTGGTAGAACTGATTTGTATTCTGGAAATGAGCATAAATTAAAAGAGTCTTTACAGCAGTTATATAATCTAGATAGGGATATGATTGTCTACCCAGGACATGAGGAAAGCACAACAGTAGGCTTTGAATTAGATCATAATCCTTATATTTAAAAGTGATTAAAATCACTTTTTTTTATTTTAGGGAAATAAAATGCAGCATACTAAAATATAGTATATGGAATATAGATTTGAACAAATTTTAAATAAAGCAATAAAACAAAAAAGTACAGATATTCATTTTTTGATTAATGAAGATGGTATTTCAATTAGCATTAGGACAATAAATGGTTTAGTTAAAGTTGAAAGTTTTCCAGATGACATAAAATTATTCAACTTTCTACAATATCAAGCACATCTAGATATTACCTCCATTAAACCTCAATCAGGTTCGTTTAGTTACTTTTTCCAAGGAATATATTATGATTTTCGTTTTGCGGTATTAATTACATCTAAAAATAAAAGTGGAGTTTTAAGAATACTTAATTGTCATGATGGACTGCCTTTAGAGCAATTAACTTTTGAAAAAGAAATACATGAAATATTTATTAAGTGCATCAATCAAAGAAGTGGATTAATTCTTTTTTCTGGATTAACTGGAAGTGGTAAAACTACCACAATGTACTCATTATTAAAACTTTTAGAAAACAAGACTATTTATTCTCTAGAAGACCCAATAGAAGTAATTCAAACAGGTATTACCCAACTGGAAATAAATGAAAGGATTGGGTTTGATTTTTCTGAAGGAATTAGGCAAATATTAAGACACAATCCAGATGTATTAATGATAGGTGAAATTAGAGATGAAAAAACAGCTAAAAGTGCTGTAAGAGCAGCTTTGACTGGTTGTTTAGTGATTAGTTCAATTCATTCCAAAAGTACAGTAAGTGCTTTACATCGAATAATAGAATTAGGGGTTAAAAAAGAAGACTTGATTGATTGCTTATCATATATATTTAATCAGCGTCTATTTAAACGTTTTAATGAAAAAAACTATACTTGTATTTATGATTATTTAAATAATGAAATGATTACTAGTTATTTAAAAGGAAATGAAATAAAAACAAAAATGGTTGAAAAAATAAAGTTCGCTGAAAAAAAACAAATTATAGAAGGAAACAATCAATATGAATAAAATGGACGACTATAAATGGTTGATGTTAGCTAAACTTATTGAAAGATATGGCAGCATTAAAGATAGTTTATTGATTTTAGAAAAAATGTACCCTAAAACTAGAAGAATAAAAGAGATTAATCAAAAATTAGCAAAAGGTGTCTTACTGAAGGAAATACTAAAAAATGATAAGTTTGAAAAACAGTTATCTTTCTATATTCAATATATTGATATTATGCAAGCCATTAGAATTAACTATCAAAAGAATAGACAAAATGAAAAACTTAGAAAAGAACTATTTGAAAAGTTGGCCTATCAAATAATACTTTTGGTCAGTTCAATTGGTTTATTAGTTTTATTTACGGAAATTGTTTTGCCAAATATGATAATTAGTTTAGATTTAACTAATCAAAAAACTGATTCAATAATTACAACTTTTAAAATCATCAATCTTGCTAAGGATATGGTTTTATTAAGTTTATTAATGTTATTGGGGTTATATATTTATATTAAAGCGTTTAGAAAAGAAGCACATGCCTGGTTAATTTTTCATAAGATGGGAAAAGATAAAAAAATTAAAATGATAGCTACCTATTACCTTGTTAATGATTTAACGGTGTTTTTAGAAAATGGTTTATCGTTACATCAATGTTTAGATATTTTGCGTTTTAATAAAACCAATAGATTAACAGCTTTATTGGCTCATCATTTTAATGAAGCATTATTAAGAGGTAATGATTTTGAAACAAGTTTAGATATTGAATTTTTTGATGATGAGTTTCATTCGATTTGTTTATATGGCTTAAAAGATAATGATTTTATCTCAGCTATTAAAGATTATAAACAGATTAGTGATTTTAAATTTGAACAATTCATAAAAAAAATAAGTCTGATATTTCAAACTATTTGTTATATTTTTGTAGCAGTAATTATAGTTTTAGCTTATCAAGTATTATTAATGCCCCTAGAGATGTTACAAGAGTTTTAAAGGAGAATAGATATATGAAAAAAGGTTTTACAGTTTTAGAGATGATTTTAGTTTTATTGGTAATAACTATTATTGTATTAATTACTATTCCTAATATTGCTGAAAAGAAAAAAATAATTGACAATGTTGGATGCAAAGCGTTAATAGAAGTGGTAAATTCACAAATACTTACTTATGAATTAGATGGTAAAAAAGTAAATGACATTCAACAGTTAGTTGATGCTGGATTAATTACTCAAGCTCAAACCACTTGTCCTAGTGGAGCAAGGATAGTGATAGAAAATGGTCAAGCAAAAGTTAAGTAAAGGTTTTTCACTAATAGAAACAGTATTTGTCTTGTGTGTTTTAAGTGTGTTTCTATTATTAGTAATCCCTTTATATAAAATTAGTATTAAACGTAATCCATCTTTGATAATCAATGAAATTGTAATGATTCAATATGAAGCAATACTTGAAAGTTACTATGAAGAATATGATTGTGAAGAAGTTTATATTTGCTTTAATCGTGTTGGAAATGTAAATATGGCAAATACATATGATATTGAAGGAAATGAAATAGTGGTGTCACTTGGAACAGGGAGAGTATATGAAAAAAACAAGGAAAGGTAGTATTTTACTAGAAGCAATTATCTCAATAATGGCTATTACTATAACAGTAGCAATTCTAATAAATGTTGTGATGGTTAAAAGTAAAATTGTTAATTTAAAAGAACCGAAGGATATGAATAAATATTGGAGAAATATCGAAAGATTCAAGTTATACTGTCCAATAGATTTACCGGTGGATATAGTCTTGTCGAATTGATACTAGCTTTATTTATTGTTTCTTTTTTAATTACTTTAACTGTTCCGATACTTAAAACAACTTCAAAAATTATGCAACAAGACATATATACCTATCAAGATGAAATAGGATTATATCAAATGCAAATAGTGTTAGCTACAAATAATATTACTTCGGTTGATAGCTATGAAATAAGTTATACAACCGAAAAAAACGAATGTTATATTTCATTAGTAAACTACAATGTAATTTCTCAACCTGGTTTTGTTTGCTTTTTAATCGATGTTGATAATGTCTATTTTTATCAGCATTTTGGAATTATTTATATCGATTATGAAAGGGATGGTAAGTTCTATACTTATCCAATAGCTTATGTCCAATAATAGAGGTTTTATAGCAATTTATTTTCTTTTAATACTAACTATAGTTTCTATATGTTGTAGTTATGTTTTAACAAGTATAAATCAACATTTATACTTTAGAAAAAGGTTAGATACTTTTAGAAGATTAAATAATGCTGAAGTACTTACAATTATGCGAGTTAAAAAAGCTTATAAAAACTTTAATGAAAAAGATGAAATTCTAACATACAAAAATTGTATCATTGATATTTCAATTGAAGGATTTAAAGCATATATTAGTATTTCTTATAATGATTCAATTAGAGAAAGAGAAGCATTTTATAGTCTAGAATATGAACTCTTTAGTATCTACAAGTAACATCTTTTACAAAAAAATAAAAATCTTATATAATGTAATTGTCAAAGAACAATGCGTTTCCGACATGTAAGATATAGGGAGTTCGGATGTCGTTTACTGGTGTGAAGGCCTATGATACATAATAGGAATCCTAAAACTAAACGCAGAACACCCACCTGGTTAAAAGGGGAATAGTCTTCAAACTTTGGCAAAAAAGACCTGCAAAGGTCTTTTTTTATTTTCCATTATGCTTGAAAAAAATATAGATTTTGCTACAATTGTTGTAGAAGAAAGAGGGATGATAAGTTATGGAATTTTGGATGTCATTATTGTACGTTGTAATAGGTATGGTAATTGGTGCTATCGGTGGATGGTATTTCACAAGAAGAGCGGTTGAAAAACAACTTAAAGAAAATCCACCAGTAAATGAAAAAATGATTCGTGCAATGTTCCTGCAAATGGGCCGTAAACCTTCTGAAGCTCAAATTAGAGCAGTTATGAAGAGTATGAATCAACATCAATAGAAATAAAAGCCTAGAATTTTATTCTAGGTTTTAATTTGCATTATATAGAAAATATAAATAATCTTTAATTGATTTAACGAGTTACTTTTGAGTATAATTAGTTGAAGGTTTTAATTGTTAAGATAAATTAATTTTATTAAAAAAGGGGGTAAAAAAGTAGACCATTTAATTTTTACTAGCAAAAGAATTTAAAAATAATTTGGCAGTTTAATGTTAATGCTAGTAATTAATTTATAGGTTATATTTTTTAAAAATATATGAGAAAATTAGTAAGTATTATAGTTCCTGTTTATAATTTAGAAAATATAATTGAAAGATGTTTAAAAAGTATAATTAAGCAAACATACAAAAATATAGAGATAATTATAATAAACGATGGTTCAACAGATGAAAGTGAAAATATTATAAAAAGATATTGCAAAACAGATTCAAGAATCATTTTCCTATCAAAAGAAAATGGTGGACAAGGTTCAGCTCGTAATTTAGGAATTTTAAAATCAAGTGGTGAATATATTATGTTTGTAGATGGTGATGATTGGATTGAATTAAATATGATTGAAGAAATGATGAAGCCATTTGATAAAACGAATTATGATTTAGTTGTTTGTGATTATTGTAAAGACTTTGAAAATCAAAGCAAATATTTTAAAACAATAGAAAGAGATTACAAAGATAAAAGAATTAATCTTGTTTTATCAGCAAATGGACCATGTTTTAAGATATATAAAAGAACTTTTTTTGAAAATAATTATTTTCCAGAAGGTATAATTTTCGAGGATTTAGCACTAATTCCATATATAAATTCATTAGTTAATGAATATTTTTATCTAGAAAAACATTATTATCACTATTGCTTAAGGGAAAGTTCAACGATGCTAAAAAAATCTTTTTTGAAAAAGCAATATGATATGTTTACTGCGCTGGAATATTTATCAAATAAAATGAATGATAAATTTGAAGAAGAAATTGAATTTTTATATATAAAACATCTTTTATATTTAAGTTATCTAAGAAATTTAAAGTTTAATTTAAGTGAAACAAAAAGATTTAGAAGGGATATAAATAATACAATTAATAAAAAATATCCAAATTGGAAAAGAAATAAATATTTTGTTTCTAATTCTTTAAAGCGAAAAATAATAACATATTTGAATTTTTATGGTTTTAGTTTTTTAGTAAAATTTTTATTGTTGATTCGCGATAGAAAAAGGTAGAGAGATATTATGAAGAAAATTTCTATTATTATACCAGCCTATAATGTTGAAGATTATATTAAACAATGTTTAAATTCAGTGTTAAAACAAGATATGATAGATGATTTAGAAGTAATAATTATCAACGATGGTTCAACTGATAATACTTACAATATTTGTAAAAGTATTGTTGATAAACAAAAAGACTGGATACTTATTAATCAGAAAAACAGTGGAGTATCAATTGCTAGAAATAATGGTTTAAAAATTGCTACAGGTGAATATATCGCTTTTTTAGATAGTGATGATTATTTGGTTGAAAACGTATTGGGTAAAATGTATGAAAACGCTAAGAAAAATAACTCGGATATATTGATTTCAAAATTAAATGCTTTTGATTCAAAAGGTTCTTATGGATATTATTCAGATAAATATATTAATTCTAATAGATCATTTTTATTTAAAGAAAATAGAAACATAATAAGGGCTGTTTCTGTTTGTGGCAAATTGTTTATCAATAAACTAGCAAAGGGAAGTGAATTTATACCCAATACTACCCATGAAGATAATTATTTCTCAATTTTAAATTATACTAGAGCTAAGATTATTACCACAATTGATGAATATGTTTATAATCGTAGGATTAGAGAAAGTGGGAATAAATCGATTACTCAGAATTTATCATTAACAACTTATAAAGATTTACTATTAAATTATAAAAAAGCAATTATTGATATTGGACAAAACGAAAACTCATCTTTTGTTATTTCTTTTTGTATAAAAGCATCGTTAAGATATATTATTAACAACATTGATAAGAAAGATAAAAAAAGAGCAAGAGAAAAACATTTAGAATTTCTAATGTTTTTAAATGAAAATAAAGTTATATCTAAATCGAAGTTTATAACATATAATTTTTTTTCCTTTATATATTATGTTTTAGCTTCTTTAGCAAAGGCGGTTAGAATAGCATGAAAAAAAACAAATATTCCAAAAGAGTAATGTTTATTTCAAGTGTAGGTGGACATTTAACGCAACTTCTTCAACTTAAAAAGATTTTTTCAGATTATGATTATGTCTTGGTAACAGAGTATACTTCTATAACAGAGAAAATGAATCAACAATTTAATATAGAATATTTAAAATATGGATCACGACAATATTTTTTTAGATATCTATTCATATTTTGTTATAATATTTTAAAATCTTTTTACTTATTTTTTAAATATTGTCCAAAAGTTTTAATAACAACTGGAGCACATACTGCTGTACCAATGTGCTATATAGCGAGAATATTCGGTTGTAAAGTAATCTTTATAGAAAGTTTTGCCAAACGAAAAACCCCTACTTTATCAGGAAAGTTAATCTATCCAGTTTCTAATACTTTTGTGATTCAATGGAAGGAAATGAAAAGACATTATCCAAAAGCAGTTTATTGGGGGAGGATATATTGATGATTTTAGTTACTTTAGGTACACAAAAACAACAATTTTGTAGGTTGTTGGATTATATTGAAAAAAGTGAAATAAAAGATAGAATATTAGTTCAAGCAGGTCATACTAAGTATGTAAGTAAAAAGATGGAAGTTTTTGATTTTATAAATTATGAAAAAATGGAACAATTAATAGATGAAGCTGATGTCGTTATAACTCATGGTGGTACAGGTTCGATAATCACTCCTTTAAAAAAAGGTAAAAGAGTTATTGTGTGTGCTAGAAAAAAAGAATATGGCGAACATGTTGATAATCATCAAACTGAAATTGTTGAAGTATTAAGGGAAGAAGGCTACATACTAGAATTAAATGAATGCAACAAAATAGATGAATTAATGAAAGAAATTACATATTTTAAGCCAAAAGAATATCAAGAAAATACTGACAAATTTATTGAGGAATTAAAAAAGGAAATTGGAAAATATTTGCTATAAATATTTTCTTTTTTTCCAAAAAAAGTGGTTGACTAAAATTTTCATATAAGCTATTATATATAGGCGCACGCGAAAAAATGCGTAGCGCTAATCGTTCTTTGAGAAACAGACAGAAACAAACGTCAATAAAAAGTAATTAAATAATTACGGATAAAAAAAGAAAAATAAAAAAAAGAGATAAAATCAAACGGAGAGTTTGATCCTGGCTCAGGATGAACGCTGGCGGCGTGCCTAATACATGCAAGTCGAACGGAAGCGATAAGCTTGC
>JGI24709J26583_10000370_pt1 | contig 37844 bp, 33 predicted proteins | sample BioPla2DNA1_FD_26583 | JGI IMG/M metagenome (IMG submission 26583) | reverse complement strand
CGCCAGAACCTAATGTTACTTCTTTTAATTCTCCACAGTCATAAAAAGCTTCCCCGCCAATTGAAAGAACGGAATCTGGGATAGTTATTGAAGCTAAATTTTATACTAGTATACATAAATAAAATAATAAAAATAAATATATTCAAAGGATATGGAGGAAAGGTAATGAAAGAAAAAAATCAAGTAGGAGAAACAATGGTTTCATTTGCAAATGGAGAAAATTTAAGTGTTGAAAGTTTAGTTGAAAAACTTATGGCAATTGAAGTTAAAAAAGTTGCAAAATTTTTAATTGACAATGGAGTGGTATTTCCAAGGACAATAAGAATGGACGTATTGAGAGAGGTGTTAAGACCTGGTATTGTCAAAACAAGAAATGAAAGTTTAACACTAGATAGTAGACTAAACTATAGGCTTTTATGGTTTAACATTTTCTCAGAAGAACAAATGGTATTTTTTATTCCTACTTTTGATACAGAATATCTAGCAGAAAAATATCTAAAAGAGCTATACAAAGCAATAATATTAGAGCTTGACGAACATTACAAAGAAGGTTTGGAAAGCTTTTTTAATTTTGTAAATGCAGATGTTAGTGCATATGAAAAGATAAGCATGTTAGAAATTCACAATCTTTTTAATGATATTTTTGTTGATAGTGATGGCGAAATAGATGGTCTTTTGGTAGATGATTTTAGACCAATAATGTTTAGCAGTGCGACTGTAGCTCAATTAAATGCAATTGGTCAAAAATTCGGATTTGAAGTCCCACAAACATTGAAAAAAGATGTATTGCCAAAATATATTAGCATAGTAATAAACTCCATAAATTCAAATGCTAATGTAAATGAAGAAGACTTTGCAGAAATGACAGTTAAGCAAATGAAAGATTTTGCAAAAGAGCATGGTGTTGAAATAGGCATGAGCTTAAACAAAATGCAAGTTATTGAATATATTTTAATGAATTGTAAAACAACTAAAGATGGATATAAAGTGCCAGAGTCAGATTCAGTATATGAAATGGCAATTCCAATTACAGAAGCAGAAACTAAGTTTGATGAAATAGTTGTTGAAAGAGATAGAATTGAATCTGAGATGTTAGCACTTCGCAATCAATTAGAAACAGTAAATGAAGAAGAAAAAGCTAGAATTGAAGCTGAGATTGAAGAAAGAGCAAAAGAACTTGCAGCTCAAGATGAAGAATTAAAACTTGCAAAAGAAGCTATAGAAAATGCAAATGCTCAAGCAAAAGAAGCGGAAAGTGCGCTAGATGAAGCTTTAAAAGAAAAAGAAGCTTTAAAGGCACTTGTAAAAGAGCTTGAAGAAAAATTATCTAAAAAGGAAGCTTTAAAGGTTGATAATTATAACGCTATTGAAAGAAAAGATATTAAGCCTAAAAAAGCAAAAGTTGTAGTTGCAGAAAAGACAAGTGTAAAACTTGGTGAAGATGAATATGGGATAAAAGAAATTGTTTCAAATTTATGGGCAGCAAATCCAAATGAAGTAGTAAAGATTTTACAAAAATCTAATACAAAGATTGATAGACTAATTAGAATGAATGTTTTAAGAGAAGTTTTAAGACCTGGTATTGTTAAGACAAGAAATGAAAGCTTGACATTAGATAGTAGATTAAACTATAGGCTTTTATGGTTTAACATTTTCTCAGAAGAACAAATGGTATTTTTTATTCCTACTTTTGATACACCAATTCTTTTAGAACGTTATGCAAAAGATTTATATAAAGCAGTTATAGTAGAACTTGAAGAAGCAAATCAAGTAGCACTTGGTGCATTAATTGAATATGCATATAATGCAAAAGTTGCAACATACGATGATAGAGAAGATTTAACTCTAAATTCTTTCCACAATATATTTAATCCAATTTTCTTTGATAATTTTGATGTTATCGACGGATTAACTTCAGATGAGTTTAGACCAATAATGTATAACAGTGCAACAATTGCACAGTTAAATTTAATAGGACCCAAATATGGCTTTGAAGTCCCACAATCATTGAAAAAAGATGTGTTGCCAAAATATATTACAACAGTTGTCAAATCTATAAATAAAGACGCAGATGTAAGTGAAGAAACATTTGCGGATATGACAGTTAGTGAAATGAAAAACTTTGCAAAAGGATATGGCATTGAAGTTGGGGCTAGTTTAAATAAAATGCAAGTCATTGAATATATTTTGATGAATTGTGCAACTACAAGAGGTTCATATAAAGCTCCCGAATCAGATGCGGTATATGAAATGGCTATTCCAATTACAGAAGCAGAATCAAAGTTTGATGAGCTTGTTGTTGAAAGAGATAGAATTAACACTGAACTTATCTTTTTGCAAGGTCAACTAGATTGCGTTGCAGGTGCAGAAAGAGCAAAGATTGAAGCTGAAATTGCTGAAAAAGAAAGAGCTCTTGAATCTCAAGACGAGGAATTAAGACAAGCAAAACAAGATATTGAAGATGCAAAACAAGAAAAAGATGAAGCAAATAAATCTCTAGAAGAAGCACTTTTAAAAATACAAGAATTAGAAAAGGCATTAGCTGAAAAACCTGCAGCTGAAACAGTATATGTAGAAAAATTCGTTGAAGCTAAAGGGCAAGCTGGTCCTATTGATAATGAGCTTTTAGAAAAAATTAAGCAAAGGATGGATTATTTAGAGCATCTCATAATGACACAAGAAAAAACAGTGGTAATTGCTAAAGAAGGAAAAAGTGAAGATAAAGAAGATGTTGTAGTAGAACACTATGAAGATAGGCCAATATCAAGAGCTTTAAAAATTGGAATATTCTTTGGCTCATTAATTGGAGTTGGACTTTGTGTTTTCGGTGTAGTAATGCTAGCTTTACTTTTAGCAGGAGTTATTGGTTAAGCACATTTGTTAAGCAAAATATATCGGGCAAATTGTCATATAGAAGATGTAAAAAGGAAAGATTCTAGAAGACAATAAAAAGAAAAATATAAGATATAATATGAGGGGAAAATTTTATGTCTAAAGATAAAAGAAAAAGTAGTTTTTCAAGAAGTCAAAAAGAAATAGTAATTGTTGGTATTGCTACTTTCCTTGCTATTATTTTAGTTTTAACCATTTTGGTTTTAACCTTTACTTCAACAAAGATAAGGTTAAATTCAGATGGCAAGGAAATTAGGACTTTACGAATGCCAAAACAATTTGATGGTGTTGGCGATCCAATCAAAGAGGGATACACCTTTGGTGGTTGGTATTATAATGCCGAAGGAACAGGAGATGAAGTCAAAAATATCCCACGGCTATCTAACAAAACTTTAGATGTTTATGCTAAATGGACACCCAATAGATATAAAATTACTTTTGAAAAAGCTGGTGGTACAGGTGGTACAGATGAAATTACAGCGGTTTTCGATCTTGAAGTTCCCCTAATAGAAATCCCTGTAAAAGATAAATATATATTTAATGGATATTTTTCCGAAGAAGGCGGTGCTGGTAAACAATACTATTGTCCAGATGGTAATCCATGCAAAAATGAAAATGGAGAAGATGCGCTATGGGATATTGCAAAAGATACAACTCTTTATGCAAATTGGGCAAGAAATGATGATACTTTCCAAGTTAAATTTGTAGACTTTGATAATAGTGTTATAGCAACTGAGACTGTTATATATGGAGACAAACCCCTAGCTCCTATTGCAGTAAGAACGGGCTATACTTTTGCTAGTTGGGATATAGAATTTGCTAACACTTTAAATCACTTCAAATTGCACAAATTTATAATGTCTTTGTTGAGTTTAGCAATGCCCCTTTGTGATTTTAAAATATCTACTTTTTTTATTTTATATCGCATTAAACCCTATTGTCAACAAAATATACAATTAGATGAATGGTTTCATTAAATTTTCACACAAAAAAATGCTTCCAAAAATGAAAGCATTTTTACCTCAAAAATTACATTAAAACCTAGTTTATTTATATTCAAATACTACCTGTACAGGATTATGGTCTGATATATATTCTCCATTGATTTTTGCATCAACAATACCATAAGTTTTAGCCTTTAAGTCCTCAGATTTGAATAAAATAAAGTCAATTACATAAGGTTCATCTATACCTTTTTTGCCATAACCATGGAAAGTATTTCCTTTCTTTACTACATTTACACCATCTGCATATTTTGAGTCATCTAAAAATGAAGTTACATAGTTGTATGGATCATTTGCATCTGTTACCTTAACATTTTCTGGAAAATTCAAGTCACCAAGCAAAATGACATTTGTAGCTTCAAATACTTCAATTTTTTGTTTTATAAGCTTCAAACTTTCCATTCTTGCCTCTTCCCCTGCATGATCAAGATGGCAATTAAAAACAAACAGCTCTTTTCCATTTTTATCTTCTAACTTAACCCATGAACAAATTCTTGGCAAAGCTGCGTCCCAACCAATACTTTCTTTTTCTGGAGTTTTAGATAACCAAAAAACACCTTTATCTAATAATGTAAATCTTTTTTCGTTATAGTATATGCCACAAGACTCAGAGTTTATTCCTTTGCTTGCCCTATATGGTGTATATCTTCCATAACCTACCAAATACTTTGCTAAATGCTTATCTGGTCTTTTTTGCAACTCTTGTACACCTAAAATATCTGGCATACTATTTCCAATAGTTTCAAAAACCAATGGTGCTCTTAAGCCCCATCTATGCTTTCCAAATAACTCACCAGTCCAGCATCTAATATTAAAAGACATTACTACAATTTCATTTTGATTTATTTCTTTTTTAGAGATATCAACCTCCTTTGAATAGGCATCTACATTCCATGCAACATGTGCATAATCAAGTCCTATCCCCACTACAAAAGATAAAATTATTACCCCAATTATTCCAACTGTTAACATAGTTATGAGGCCTTTTTTTGTTAAACTTTGCTTTGACATCTTTCCCTTCCTAAATATTAATATTTTCATTTTACCATAGTTTAATTCCTTTAACACTATTTCTTATCAAGTTCTATTAACTATATAAAAGCTACACTTAGCTCGTATACATATACTCACAAGTTATGCTAATTGAATTGTTAAAGCTGGTGCAACACCATAACGCTCTTCACTAACACCAACAGCATCATCATTTCCCCCAACACTGCCATCTACAACTCCAGCCACTCTAGTGCTAGAATTTGCTGAAGGTGAACGTGTATACCAAGTATAAACATTATTTGAACCGTAATGTATGTATATCCCGGTTGCTATACTATAATCAGTGGCTTCTATAATCCTTTCTGTAGATTCGTTAAAACCATAATTTGCATTTGTCACCTCTTCATAACTTAATAAAAAGATTTTATCGTTTGTAGGGGTGTCACTAGCATACATATTTGGTGATGTTTCAGTTGTTGATGCACTATTATCTACTGCTGTTATATCGATTTGATTTTTTTCAGAAACACTAAATGCTGTTTTAAAAAATCCATAATCTAAAGAAGTCCCATCAGCTAACTTGCTATTTAACCAAGCCCTTATTTCACTATATTCATAATTATTTGCATATACTCCATTTTGCATGCCTTCATACCACTCATTATATCGACGATTGACTAATGCAACTTCACTAAATAGTAATGCTTTATTTGCATCTGTATCTAAAGTATCATAATTTAATATTCTCCATTTGATAGGCTCTACCTTGAAATAATATGTTGTATAACTATAAACATTTTCACCATTTGAAAATGTAGAAGTAGGATGATTTGGATGTGCAGTGATTTTTGAATAAAACTCACCATCACTACCTAAGTAATATCCTCGGCTATCAGTTGTTTCTGCAGTGATTACCACATCATTTGATTTAATGGTTTGAGGATATTCTCCAAATAAGACATATTCTCCACCAGTTTCATTAGGTGTACCATCCTGATTAATACGTTGATATGTTGGATCTGCTACTACTTCTATATTTTCAATAGATATGTTTTTAGTGTTTCCTAAAAAGTCCGTTGCTGTGATTGTAAAGCTCATTGTTTGACCCACTTCTTGTGTGCCATTTGGCGTTACTACTATATTTTCATTCGCAATTAATTCGTTAAAACTATCCTTTGCTGATACACCAAATAAACCAGCCATAATAACATCACTTTTTCTTACAGTTGTTTTAGCAGAAACATAAGTTATGACAGGCTCACCATAAACTTTGATGTCATAATCTTGAGCTTGCCTATGTCCCTTATCATCAGTTGCAATGACTCTAAAAGTCAATGTTTCACCAGGAAATTGATCTCCCATAACCGATACTTCCTTATTAGAAGGATTATCAAATGAGTCTTTTGCTATTATTTCTTCAGCTAAATCAGCAGAATTTTCTGTTACTTTCATCGCTTCACGAGTCCAGACTATTATAGGATTTCCATAAACCTTAACATTTTCAATTGTTTGTGTTGTTTGGTTACCAACCACATCGGTGGATGTTATATCTACTGTTACTATATCTGATACACAATATTCACCTTCTTGAACGCTTACAGTTATAGCTGTGTTTTCACCAAAAGTATCTTTGCCACTAGCGTCGAATAAAGCAGAATCTAATGCATTTAAAACATGAAAATAATCTTTGGTTTGATTGTATTCTAATGTAGGGTTGCCATAAACTCTAACACCCTCAATATATTTTTCAGCAACATTGTTTTTACTATCTTGGGCATCCACCTTAAATTTAATGATGCTACCCGCAACCCAAATCTCTGCACCTATTCTTTCAATGAAAATAGAAGAAGAAATATCTACACCAAAACTATCTTTTGCCGATACATCAAATAGTGTTTTAAGTGCGGCATTATTTGTCGTTTCATCCACGGCTTTTACATTTTTCTTGGTATATGACACTATTGGTTCTCCATAAACTTTAATGCCAGGAGCTTCTTTTGTTGTTTTATTTCCATATTTATCAGTTGATGTTAGCAATAAAGTTACTATAAAACCTCCAATATAATCTGTATTACCATATTTATCTGGTTTTACGGAAATACTTGTAGTTGTATCATCACCAAAAGTGTCTTTTCCTTTAACGTTAAATAAGCTAGGCTTTAATTCATCTGACATATTAAAAAATGTCTTTGTTTCAGTATATGACAATGAAGGCTTTCCATATACCTTAACATCTGTCTTTTCTTTTGTTACTTTGTTGCCTGCAGCATCCGTTGATGTTAAAACTACAGTTACCTTGTCACCAGCATTATATGTAGCTTCTTTAATAGAAACATTTATAGTAGTGTTTTCATTGAAGGAATCTTTGCCTGTAGCACTAAAAAGAGCGGCATTTATTACATCTGCCTTATTGATATGGCTTTTTTCTATATTGAATTCTAGTGTTGGCATTCCATAAACTTTTATATTTTCTATAGTAATTTCTTTTGTTAAGCCATAGTCGCCAGTTGCAACCAATGTTACACTAACAGTTTCGCCAGCTTTTTGTTCGCCATTAAGAGTTGTTTCTATTGTGACTGATTTACTTGCATTATCAAGCAATTGAGCACCAAATAATGTGGCATTTACTGTATCATTTACTTTTATTGCAATTTTTTCTATATTATATGTAAATTCCCCTAAAGCATATTCAGCCCATTTTGCAGTAACTGCAATATTGCCTGTTGCATTTTTTAAATATTCTGCAGTCAAAAAAGTTTCATTATCTTCCAAAACCCAGCCAAGAAAGACAAAACCTTCTCTTGGTTGTGGATCTGGAATTGCAATCTCATCACTAGATATATTTATTGGTTGAAGCTCACCACCATCAAAAGACACTTTAACTTCTTCAGGCTCCGAGTTATTTTTATCTTTACAAGCAATTAAACTCAAACTAAGTGCTAGTGTTAAAGCTAGAACTATAATTAATATCACTTTTGAAAACTTTTTCATAAGATTTTCTCCTTTGTACATTTCGAACAAATATCTATCTCTTTTCCACAGTTTTTATTACTAGTTTTTACATGTTAAAAACATTTCACCTTTATACCTACATTTTATAGATTGAGTTATCCTTCTAAGTTAATCCACAAAGCAGGAACTACTCCATCTTCAGAATTTGTAATGCTATCATTTGGCAAAAATCGCCCATCATCATCAATGCAAGATACTGATTGATCAGAGAAATTGTTAGGTGAGCGCAAATACCAGTATCCAAAAATATACTTATATGCACCCGTTGCTAAACTATAATCACTTACTTTTTTTTCTTTCAATGCATCAGAAATATCAAAACGTTCATTAAAACCATAGTTAGGATTGAAAGCTTCAATATAGCTTAGCAAAAAGATTTCATCTACTGTATTATCACAAACATAATCATTAAATTCATAACCAGTACTTGCTGCACTATTATCTACTGCAGTTTTTTGAATTAAATCCTTTTGTAATTTACTAAATGTCTTATTTAAAAATTCTCCAATTAACCAAGCTCTTATTTCACTTTCTTTATAATTACTGCTGTCGGAATCATATGCCATATTAGATATAATACTTTCGCAAAGTAAAAATGCTTTATTCCCATCTTGAGCAAGGGTATCATAATTTAAAATTCTCCATTTAATATACTCAACTTTGAAATAGTAAGTTTCACCATCAACAGCTTCAGTTACACCATCTTCAAATAAGTCGCCAGTATCAAAAGGTGTTGCAACTACTTTAGCATAATATGCTCCATCGCTCCCTAAATAATATCCATTAGGTTCAGGTGTTGTTGGATTTGGTATTGTCACACTAGCTAATTTAAGAGTTTGAGGATATTCTCCAAAATAAATGTATTTGCCATCTATGCTAGCTTCATCCACATCATTTATTCGTAAATAAGGACCTGTAAAAAGACTATCATCTACATCTATCAAAAAAGTTTTGTTATTGGCATTACCAACAGCATCGATTGTAGACATTCCAATTCTAACCTTGCTTCCTGCAATCTGAACACCATTAACAAGTTCTGTTGTTACCAAAAGGGGCTTTCCAAAACTATCTTCTGCTTTTGTGCCAAATAGTAAATTATTTACAGCATCATTCTCACTTATAGCTACCCTTGTATCATCATAAGTAATTTTTGGTGTTCCATAAACTTTAATATTTTTAACTTCCTCCATTTTGTTGTTGCCTGCAGCATCAGTTGCAGAAATTTGAACTGTTATTACTTCACTAGCCTGTTTAGTTCCCACTATATTTGTTGTTATTTGAAGCGGCTGTTGAAAACTATCTTTAGCTGTGGCATTAAACATGGCGGTATTAACTGTATCGCTTTCTTTTATAGCAGCTTTTGCAGTATATGTGATTGTAGGTATTCCATATACTTTAACCCCTGTTATAATCTTTTCCTTTGTCATCCCATACTTACCTTCAGCAGTTATTTTCACACTAATAGTTTTGCCTGCTTTTTTCTCGCCTTCAACAAGAGTGGCACCAAGCATTACCTCTTCACCAGTACTGCTCGTTATTGTTGCACCCAATGTTTCAACATTTATTGGATCACTTAACTTAATTGCAAGGTTTTCTTCACATTGAATATCATTTAGATAATAGAATCTTGCACGAAGAACTAAATCTGCAGTTACAGGGTTACTTTTAAAATATTCCGCGTTGACAGGTGTTCCATTGTCTAATTCCCAACCTTCAAAAACTTGCCCTTCAACTACTGGATTATCTGGAAAAGCAACATCACCATTTGTAGCTATATTTATTGCACTAGCTTCTTTCCCACCGACCATAAAAGACACTTTAACTTCTTCAGGCTCAGAGTTATTTTTATCTTTACAAGCAATTAAACTAAAACTAAGTGCTAGAGTTAAAACTAAAACCAAAAATAATATGATTTTTTTAGATTTTTCCATGAGATTTTCTCCTTCATTTATACGCCTTAATGCTCAATTTCCCTTGTTTCTACCTCAACTGTTCCACTTTACATTGAAATTAATTCATAATGTTTTTTATCCTATGTCAAGCCATAAGGCGGGGACGACACCAGTTTCGTAATGTTCGATATTCTCATCATTACTAATAATTCCATAACAATTGCCAACAAACACATTTTTATTTTCAGCATTTGGCGAACGCAACCACCAATAACCGTTGCCTATTTTCATATATGTCCCTGTTGCTAAACTATAATCACTTGGTACTTTTCTTCTTTTTGTATCGCCAAAAGTATGTCTATTTTTAAAACCATAATCTAGATTCATAGCTTCAGCATAGCTAAGTAAAAAGATTTTATCCGTCGTATTGTCACAAGCATTAGGATTAGGCTCTACACCAGTGCTTGCAGCACTATTATCAACCGTTTTTGCTTGAATTAGTGCTTGCTCTAATGTATTAAATGCTTTGGTTAAAAATTCATTTATTAACCATTTTCTTACATTGCTTTCTTTGTAGTTATTGCTTGTATTTGTAGGATCATATGCCCTATTGGCTATTATGCTTTCACATAGTATTAAAACATCATCACCATTTGTAGTGAGTATTCGCCATTTTATTGGTTCTACTTTAAAATAGTATATTTCGTGAAGAATAACTTCTGTTGTGTTATCTTTGAAAAAATAACCAGACTCAAAGGGTTTTCCTAATACTTTAGCATAATATGCCCCATCACTTCCCAAATAATATCCATTAGGTTCAGGGGTTGTTGGATTTGGTATTGTCACGCTAGCTAATTTAAGAGTTTGAGGATATTCTCCAAATAAGATATATTCGCCGTCTTCTTGAGGTTCGTTAGAAGCATTTACACGCACAAATAGTGCTTCTTGTATTGTAACATCTCTTGTAATAACCTCTGTTTTATTACTTGCAGCATCAGTTGTAGAAAATTTAATAGTTATTGTACTTCCAGCAGCATGAGTTCCACTAGCAAGTGTTGCTGTTACAGGAATAACTGTATTAAAACTATCTTTTGCCACTACATTAAATGCCTTGCTATACGATATTTGATTGGCGTAAATAAATGTTTTGGTAGTATCATAAGTTATCCTAGGTTCACCATATACTTTTACATTATTTACTTCAGCTATTTTGTTATTGCCAGCTGCATCCATTGCTGATAATTGAACTTTGACTGTTTCCGTTGGAGCATAATTTCCAATTATTTTTGTAGTTACATCAAGAGTTTCATTAAAGCTATCTTTTGCTAGTGCATTAAATATAGAAGCATCAATGCTCTCATCTCCTGCTTTTATTGCTGTCTTTGCTGTATATGTCAAAGATGGCATCCCATAAACTTTAATGCCTGTAAATATTTTTTCCTTTTTCATATCATATTTACCTGTTGCAACTATTTTTACCTTCATAGTTGTACCAGCCATTTGCTCACCATCAAAAATTGTTGCAGTTGTTTCTACAGATTCACCATAACTATTAGTAATTGTTATACCAATTGCCGCAGCAGTAACTTCATCATTTACCTTGATTGCAAGTTTTTCGGAGTCATATTCAAAATCATTTAGATAATAAAGTTTAGCACGAAGAGATAAATCTGCAGTTACTGGATTATTTTTAAAATATTCTGCATTTACATCTGTTCCATCTTCTAGCTCCCAGCCTTCAAAAACTTGCCCTTCAACTACTGGATCATCTGGAAAAGTAACATCACCATTTGCAGCTATATTTATTGAACCACTCTCCTTATCGCCAATCATAAAAGAAATCTTAATATCTGCTGGCTTATCCTTATCTTTACAAGCAATTAAACTTAAACTAAACATAAACGTTAAGGCTAGAACTAAAATTAATATAACTTTTATAGATTTTTTCATGGAACTTTGCCCCCTATATCTTTGAATGTTGCACCTCGTACACTTAATGTAAAATTATAACTACATTACCCTATTTTATGATGTACACATAAAAATTTGTATTTTGTTCACCTAATATAAAATTATAACTATATGCACCTGGTACATTTAATATAAAATTATAACAATACTATCCTATTCTATAATATACGCTCAAAAAGGCGGTTTGTAAATGCCACCCTCCAACGCTGGCTTTTAAAAAAGTAATATTTGCATAAAATAAAAATCTAATAGATTAAACCTTTTTTACGCTTTTACTAAAAATTAAAGTCGTTTTTGGCTTACAATTTAAAATTTCATAAGAGATTTGTCCTAGGACAAAAAAGTTGAATGTTTAAATTCTTTTATATATATGCTAAAATTTAATAAGACAAAATTTTTTGTCTATGTTTGTTTGTAATTTTTATGGTAAAAGACTTATAAACAAATAATCTAAAACTAGGAGATGGGATATTATGGCAACAAAATATGGTGCATATGCAGGAAAAGTTATGTATGTTGATTTGACAACAAAAACATACAAGGAATATCCAGTCAATGATAAAGATAGGAAACTTTTTGTAGGAGGAAAGGTTTTAGCAGCAAGGATAATGCACGATCTTATAAAAGGACCAGTAGATCCTTTTAGCCCTGAAAACCCCATAATAATAACTAGTTGTCCATTAAATGGAACGCCTTGCCCTTCTTCTGCAAGATTTAATGTAAGTGCAATATCTCCACTAACGAATCTTTTGACCTCTTCAAACTGTGGAGGAAGCTTTGGAACACAATTAAAAAGAGCAGGACTTGATGCCCTCATTATTGTAGGAAAAAGTGAAGATTTTATATATTTAGATGTTTCAGAAGATGGAATAGAGTTTAAAGACGCAGAGTTTTTACGTGGTAAACACACTGGTGAAACTCAAGAACTTTTACCTAAAAAAGCTGGAAAATTTGTCATTGGACCTGCTGGTGAAAATTTAGTTAAATATGCTTGTGTAGTTTCTGATGAACGTGCTGCTGGTCGTGGTGGAGTTGGTGCTGTTTTTGGTAGCAAAAACCTTAAAGCTGTTATTGCAGATGGGAAAAATATGGCACCAAGATATAACCAAGATAAACTAACAAAACTGATTAGGAAATGGGTAAAAGATCTAACATCTCATCCACTAACTGGTGATCAATTACCAAAACTTGGAACTGCAGGACTACTATCTACTATGCAACAAAAGAAGCTTCTTGCTACAAAGAACTTTAAACAAGGTCAATTTGAACACTATAGAGATATTTGTGGCGAAGAACTTGCTGAAAAATATTTAATTAAAAATAAAGGATGCAGAGCATGCCCTATTCAGTGTGGTCGTGTTGTCGAAGTAAATGGTAAAGAAGTAAAAGGACCTGAAGTTGAAATTATGGGTCTTATGGGTGCAAATATTTTAAACAATGATTTGCAAAAAATCATTCAATGGAACTATGAACTAGATGAACTTGGTATGGACACCATTTCAACAGCTGGAACAGTAGCTTTTGCAATGGAATTAAATGAAAAAGGAATTTGGGATAGTGGACTAAATTTTGGAAAAGTAGATAACATCTCACAAATTTTAGATGACATTGCTCATAGACGTGGTGAAGTTGGAGATCAGCTTGCAAACGGCAGTAAGTGGCTTAGTGAAAAATATGGTGGTAAAGATTTTTGCATGAATGCAAAAGGCATGGAGCTATCTGCATATGAGCCAAGAGCAGCTGTAGGTCAAGGTCTTGGATATGCAGTATCAAATAGAGGCGGCTGCCACTTAAATGGTGGATACCTCGTTGTTTTAGAAGGACTTGGATTAAGTATTGACCAATATACGACTGCTGGCAAAGCTGCTTTTACTGTAATGTTTCAAGATATTATGGAATCAGTTTCTGCAGGTGGTAACTGCTTATTTACAACTTATGCTTTCTTCCCACCTTTCTTATTAAGTAAACCAAACTGGTGGTTAACAAGAATTGTAAACAAAGTATTTCCATATTTTGGACCTATTATTAAAATAGCTAATAAACATTCAAAGTTATTAAAAGTTAATATCGCCTCTATGCTACCTCAACCTCTTGGAATTACTCATGCTACAGGAATCAAAATGACTATGGGAGGAATGATGGCTCTTGGTGCTAGAGGATATAACCTAGAGCGTCTAATTAACTTTAGGCTTGGACTAGACCCTGCCACTGACACTTTGCCAAAACGACTAACAGAGGTTTTACAAGATAGAGACAACAAGAGAAGTAAGGTGCCATTAGATAAGTTGCGTGCTAAATATTACAGTGCCCGTGGTTGGAAAAAGGATGGGACAATAAAAAAGCGCACCCTACGCTACTATAATCTTTTAAACTTAGATGATATATCTACCAGGTCTTTAGAAGAACAAGGCGAAAGGAATATCATTCCGCCAAAACCTAAAAAAAGAAAAAAAGACTAAACCTAAAAAAAAATCAAGCTGCAGAGAATGTGGCTAAAAAATAATGTATCAAATGCAAATACAAATGATATACAAAAGAAACCTTTAACTGAAAAAGAATAGTAACAACATATTAAGGAAGTTCTTACGAGAAAAGTAGCTAAGGTACAAAGAGTTAACTGAAAAAATGGAAACTGCCACAGCTAAGAACCCTTAACCGTAGGAGAAAAGCAACAACGTATTAATGAAGCTAGTTAAGGATACTGAAAACAAATAATATGAAAAAAGAGAATTTGGTTACAGTTGAATTTTTTGGACTATATAGACTTGCATACAAACGTGCATCTGTCGAACTTGATGCTAAAAATATCAAAGATTTATTTAACCAATTATATGAACTAGATCAAGTATATACACCAAAGGAACTTAAAAACTCAATTGTAATATTAAACGGAACAAACATTATGGAGCTTAAAAAATTTAGAACAAAATTAAACGCTGGCGACAATGTGTTGATAATGAATGCGGCATCTGGCGGTTAAGTCCACTTGAAAAGACTAAGACTAATACCAAAATAAAATAAACTTTTTAAAACTAAGGTAGAGTTATGTTAGATTTTGATAAAGCAATAAGAGATAAAACCATAGCGATTATAGGTTGCGGAGGACTTGGATGTAATCTTGCACATTTAGTTGCAAGACTAAACCCAAAAGAGATAATAATTTTTGATGGTGATGAGTTTTCTGCAAGCAATTTAAATAGACAACTTTTTGCAACTCAAAATACCATAGGTAAAAATAAGGTAGAAGTTGCAAAAGATATGCTTTTATCATGCACTGGTGCAACAATTAAAGCCTATCCTTCCTTTTTTCATGAAGAAGAAGCTCACCTTATAAAACATGCAAATATAATACTTGATGCAACTGATAATGTAGGAGCAAGATTTACAATTGAACAAATTGGCAAAATGTATAATATCCCAATTGTTCATGGTGCAATTAATGGGCTTTTTGGCCAAGTTGCCATAGTTTATCCAGGAGATACAACATTTGAAAAACTTTATCCAAATAAAAAGGAAAAAGAAATAAGGACGACATATAGCTATGTGCCGTCCCTTATAGCTTCAATACAAGTTGCTGAAGCTGTAAAATATTTTGCTAACGAGTCTCCTTTAAAATCTTATGAGGTTTTGTGTATAGACATATTGTCTATGGATATAAAAAAGATAAATATTTAAATTGGAAGTCATATCCACTTAATTTAAAATCAAATAATTTGAGTGAAAAAATAAAAATGCTTCAAAATAATATAAAATAATGATTTCGATTTATCCCAAACCTTTATGTTACCGTGCTAATATGAAGTAACAAACAATATTAAAGACTATAGACTTAATAAAAAAGTTTAAGTTACATAACTATTGATGGATAAAAATTAATATATTCTACTATAAAGTTATTAGATTAAATTAAGAATTTAATTAACCGACGATTACGACATAAAACCGACGCAAATTTTTGCGTCGGTTTTGCGTCGGTTTTATGCTATAATATATTTAGAAAATTAAAAATGATTATATAAGGTTATTTCCGTTTATATTAATACATTGTTATACGAGGTGATAATTATGAAAGAAAGCAAAATTTTAGAATTAAAAGAAACTATAAGCAATACATTTATAAAAACAGTATCTGCTTTTGCCAATTTTAATACAGGACAAATTGTTTTTGGTGTCAATGATCAAGGTAAAATTGTTGGAATCGAAAATCTAAATGAAGCTTGCCTTATCATCGAAAATAAAATTAATGACTCAATAAAACCGCGTCCAGATTTTTCATTTGATATCAATAGAAACACTAATGTAATAACACTGACAGTAGAAAAAGGTGCATTTAAACCATATTTATATAAAGGCAAAGCATATAAAAGAAGTGGGACCTCTACTGTTGAGGTTGACCAAATTGAACTGAAGCGATTGATTTTATCAGGACAAAATTTATCTTTTGAAGGACTTCTAATTGATGATGAATACTTAAGTTTTAAATATTTATTTACACAACTTAAAAAAACCTTAAAAATAGAAAACTGCACAACAGATACTCTTAAAACATTAGGCTTATTGGATGTTGACAATAAATACAACAATGCAGCTGCCTTGCTTTCTGATAAAAATAATTTTCCTGGAATTGATATAGTGAAGTTTGGCTCCACTATAAATGATATTTTATATAGAAATACCATCAATCATATATCTATTCTAGAGCAATTTAATCGCGCTGAAGAAATATTTAAACAATATTATATGGTAGAAAAAATACAAGGGATGAAAAGAGAAACAACATTTTTAATTCCTTTAGAAGCATTTAGAGAAACAGTTGCCAACGCATTAGTACATCGCACCTGGGATGTAAATCCTCATATAAGAATTGCAATGTTTGATGATAGAGTTGAAATTTATTCACCAGGTGGTTTGCCACTGGGTGTTAATGAAGAAGAATACTTAAATGGCACTATATCTTCATTAAGAAATCCAATAATAGCAAATGTCTTTTTTAGATTAGATATTATTGAACAATTTGGAACTGGTATTAAAAGAATTAAAGAATCATATAGAGAAATAAAACATCAGCCTATTTTTAAGGTTTATGAAAACAGTATTATGACCATATTACCTTCTACAACAAAACGAGATTTGTTAACCGTTGAAGAAAAAGAAATATTTGATCATCTTTCTTCTGGTATGATCTTATCTACTAGTGACCTAACATCAATAACTAATTTTGGTAAAGATAAAGTGCTTAACTTGTTAAACAGCCTGATTTCCAAGCATTATGTAAAGAAAATTGGCTTTGGAAGAGGCACAAAATATAAAATACTCTAAATTTTACTGTTCATATAAAATCTTTAGGTCATAAATAATTAATACACTATCATATAAAAATAAAAACCGACGATTACGACATAAAACCGACGCAAATTTTTGCGTCGGTTTTGCGTCGGTTTTAAACTGCCAATATGAATCTAGTTTCTAGACTTTGAACTTAAAGTTACTTTTGAATCTAACATCTAGTTTTTAATTTAACAAAAAAACACTTACTAATGAAGATTCATTGCACCTGAATATTAAACTTTAAAAGTCAGTTTTTTATTAAGTTTCGTCGTCGTCTTCTATGCCATCATTATTAGTTTTTGCACGAGAACATTTCTCCATAAATCTACGTGCGGCTTCATGTTTCTTTCTTAAGTCTGCAAGGCGCTCTTCTTTAGTCATTTTTGCGAGACGTTCATTTTCTTTCTTTCGAATTTCATTAGCTCTTTCTATAGACCAATCTTCATGCATAATTACCTCGTATGATAATGTTTTGAATTTAACCAGTGTAAATGGTTAGAACATTAGTTGTATATATTTATTTTGAATTTCTCTTCTCGCTTTATTTGCCATATATTTACAATATTATTTTAGAAAAATTCTAATTTTATTTAATTATCCTCAGTTTTTTTATTTTCTTCAGCAGTAATTAACTTAGTTTTTAGACCATGTTCTTTTGCATATTGAGATGCTTCTTGATTTGTTTTTTTATAATCCTCTAAAAGCTCGTCTTCTGTCATATTTTCTAATCGCTTATTTTCTTCCTCACGAATTTTTTTAGCTTTTTTTCGCATTAAACATTTATCACACATAACTTACCTCGTAAAATGTTGTTGGAATTTAACCAATAAAAATAGTAAGCAACATTACTTTGTATTTATAATTTCAAATTCTTCCTCAACTTATATATAAATTTAATATAAAATGCACTGAAGGTCAATGTTGAATCCTATAAAGATATTAGATATGGTAAAGACAACTGAAATAAGTTAAAATGTAAATAAATAAAATTTCATTTAGACATTTTACTTGTTTGAGACTAAACATTGCTGGTTTGAATTCTAAAATTTACAAAGGAGCTATTTATGGCAAAAAAAGAAAAAGCACAATATACTAAGCATTTAAAATTTAGAGAAATTTTGATTTTCTCTCTTGGATTATTTGGTTTGCAGATGATCGTTTTTTATTTAAATTCGTATCAAGTTGAGTTTTATGGAGCAACAAAAATGGTTCCTGTAGATAAAATGGTAATAGTGCCATTTATAATCTTAGGAGCAAAAGTAGTTTCTGCTTTTTTTGACCCTATTATTGGAAATTTGATAGATAGAAAAAAGACAGGAAAGCTTGGAAAATTAAAACCTTTTATTCTATATTCCATAGCTCCACTACTTTTATTTACAATACTAATTTATGTAAAAGTTCCAATTAAAGGCTTTGCTTTATATGTTTGGATATTTTTTACAACTACTGCTTGGAGTATTGCAATGACTGTAGCAGATGTTCCTTCGCAGGCAATGTCTGCAGTTTTAACACCCGATCCTACAGAGAGAACTAATGTTATTAGTTTTAGTGGAACACTAAGATCGATTGGACAAGCTGCCCCTTATGTTGTTGTTCCAATTATTTGTGCAATTGTTCCAAGTGGTGCATCTTTAGTTGATGGCTCTTTAAACGCTAGTGAATATCTTGTAAGTGCAATAGTTATTGGTATTTTAGGCTGTTTGATGTTACTTTTAATAGTTTTTGTAAACAAAGAGAGGGTTCCATATGTCACTGAAAAAATGAGTCTTAAAACCACTTTTGAGGCAATCAAAGGAAATAAATATCTCATGTTAATCATGCTTTCATTCTTTCTTGGTTTTGGTAGACATGCTGCTATGGCAATACAAGTTCAAACAGCCACCGCAATACTTGGTAGTGCAAATAAAATCCTTATTCTAGGGTTACCATCCGCTGCTGGTACTATGACTTCAATGGTTTTAACTCCAGTTTTAATAAAATATTTTGATGAACGAAAAGTTTATGTTGGACTATCTTTTTATGGGTTTGCCACTGCAATTCTTGCATTTTGCCTTGGAAAATATACATCATATCATATGGCTGGCCTAGTTATTGGTCTATTTTTGATGTGCCTACAATTTGGTGCAGTTAATATTATGCCTATGATAATGGTTGCAGACAGTGTTGACTATTACGAACATAAGACAGGTAAAAGAACTGAAGGCATTGCCTATGCTGTTTTATCATTTTCAATCAAAGTAACTCTGGCTTTAGGTGCTGCTGTTAGCTTAGCTGTAGTATATAGCAGTAAAGTTGGTTATGATGCAACTATACCCGCATCTGAAATAACAAAATCTACAAAAGACGGGGTATATTTTGCCTACAACTTAATCCCTGGTATATCTAGTTTTCTTGCTGCAATCCCTATCCTTTTCTATGACTTAACTAAAGACAAGAAAAAGAAAATTTCAGAAGAATTAAATGCAAGAAGAGCTGCAAGTGAAAATACTGAATCTGAATAACTCAATTCTAAAACACAAAAAGCACTAAAAAGTTTTTCGACTGCTAGTCGGAAAATTGCTAAAAATTAAAAGTTTTTCGACTGCTAGTCGGAAAATATTGACATGCTCATCGTTATGGAATATAATTGTAAATGAGGTGATATTATGATAATACGTCAAAAATATTTAGACCAATTAACTATGTATTTAGGTAGTGATTTTATAAAAATACTAACTGGCGCTAGAAGAGTTGGTAAATCAACTATGCTCTTGCTTTTAAAACAACATCTAATAAACAAAGGTGCAAAAGAAGAACAGTTTATAGAAATTAATTATGAGAAACTTTCTTTTGATAAACTCAAAGATGGACAAGCTCTACATGAATATGTAAAAGAGCGCATAATTGATAAAAAACAGATGTATTTATTTGTAGATGAAATTCAAGAACTCCCAAAATGGGCTCCAATTATAAACAGTTTAAGAGTCTCATTCGGGTGTGATATATATATTACAGGCTCAAATGCAAGAATGTTTTCAGGCGAACATTTAACATATTTATCTGGAAGATATGTCGAAATAAAAATATATCCACTATCGTTTAAAGAATTTATAGAATTTCGAAACTATAAGTCTCAAGATATAACAAAAAGCTTTAATGAATATTTAAAAGTTGGCTCATTCCCAGCTGTAGCTCTTACGGAAAATGAACAGTTGATAGATGTTATCCTTGCTGGACTAATAGATTCAATTCTTGGAAGAGATATTATTTTGCGAGGGAAAATAAGAGATGAAGGAAACTTCTTTAAATTTGCTAAATTTATATTTGAAAATATTGGGAACCAAACTTCAGCAAATAAAATTAAAAATACAATGATATCTGAAGGACATAGTATTACCTCCGACACCGTAGACAATTATCTTAAATTAATGTGCGATGCACATATGTTATACCAATGCGAACGTTATGATATTCGCGGTAAAGAAAGACTCAAAACCAATGGAAAATACTATGTTGTTGATATGGGATTAAGAAACAAGTTACTTGGATATAAACCAACAAACTTAGGTCATATAATTGAAAATATAGTATATTTGCAACTAATACGAGAAGGAAACACTGTATATATTGGGAAAAATATGACTACTGAAGTTGATTTCATGGCAGTAAAATCAAGCCAAATAAAATATATCCAAGTTGCACTAACTGCTCTTGAGGAAAAAACCCTTGATAGAGAAATGAGGGCACTAAATTCAATAGCAGATCAATATCCTAAATATTTAATAACAATGGATAAAATAGATCTTTCTCAAAATGGAATTATTCATATAAACTTACTTGATTTCCTATTAGAAAAAGTAAAATTATAAGATTTTTATCAAGTTTTGTTATAAAAACCGCCCTCCTTATGTTAGATTTATTGGGTGCCTAATTAGAATACTTATATCATAATGTCTCGTATTCAAATACTAAAATAAAAAAGCAACCTAGGTTTAGATTGCTTTTATATATTTATATAGCTGAATATATTTTAACCTTTTTTAATATCACATGGCATTTGGTTATCGCCACCTAAAATTCTTGTAGGCTCTTTACATACTGTAACGCAAAGCTCTCTTGTATATGTTTTATATGTATAATATCCACCAGATAAGTTGTAGACATTTTTATACCCGTTGTTTTTCAAAATCATTGCAGCAATATACCCTCTCAAGCCTACTTGACAAAAGATATATATTTTCTCATTTTTGTCTTTTGGAAACTTATCAAGGTTATCTCTAATTGTATCAACATCTATATGTTTTGCACTTTCAATTGAGCCCTTTTGAACCTCGCTACTAGTTCTCACATCAACTAAAAAAACCTTTTCTTCAACAAGCTTTTTAACATCTTGAGCATAAAATGGAATATATCTTTCTTTAGAAATATTTTCTGCAATATACCCTAAAATGTTTGTTGGATCTTTTGCGGAAGAAAATGGTGGAGCATAACAAATTTCAATATCTGCAAGCTCAAAAGCATTAAGCCCCCCTTTCATAGCTGTTGCAATAACATCGATTCTTTTTTCTGTTCCATCTTGCCCAACAGCTTGAGCGCCATATATCTTTCCTGATTTTTTATCATATAAAAGTTTTAGAGATATCATTGTTGAACCTGGATAATATCCAGCATGATTTCCTCTATGAGCATGCACTGCAACATATTCAATATTTTTTGCCTTTAATGTTTTTTCGTTCATCCCAACTGTCGCTACATTTAAATTAAATACCTTTAATGCACTTACACCCATAATCTTAGGAGCACTAATTTCATATCCATTTATTCTATCTGCAATTAATCTTCCTTGCCTATTTGCACCCCATGCAAGTGGAACTGCATAGACTGAATTGTCTATAGGATTTATAACCTCAATCATATCGCCTGCAGCAAAAATATCTGTGATAGGCTTCCCGTCTTCAGATAGTACATTTAAATTTGAATCAACTTGAACATGCCCCCTTGGTCCTATTTTTAAATTAGCGTTTTTAGCAAGCGTTGACTCTGGTGCTACACCAATTGCAAAAATAGTGAGATCTGACAATAATTTCCTTCCATCACTTAAAGATACAATTTTGCCTTTATCTTCAAATGCTTCAACGCCTTGATTTAATATAATTTCAACACCGTGGTTATTCATTTCCTCATGGACAAATTGAGCCATTTCAAAATCAAGAGTTGACATTAGTTGTGGCAACATTTCAACTAAAGTTACATTTAGACCTCTTTCTCTTAAATTTTCAGCCATTTCAATTCCAATAAAACCACCACCTACAACTACAACATTTTTTGGATGATTGGCATTTATATAGTCATCAATTTCAAAAGTATCTGTTAAATTTCTAAGCGTAAATAAATTTTCAGCCTCCGCTAAACCTTTAATATTTGGTTTTCTTGGTACTGCGCCACAAGAAACTATTAATTTATCAAAATTATCTTCAAAAACTTTGCCTGTCTCTAAATCTTTAACTTTAACTACCTTTTTTCTAACATCAATTTCTGTAACTTCATGCCTAATTTTAACATCAATGTTAAATCTACTTTTTAATCCCTTTGGAGATTGGACTTCTAATGCAGAACGCTTTTTAATTGTTCCGCCTAAATAATATGGCAAACCACAATTAGCATATGCTATATGGTTATCTCTTTCATAAATTATTATTTCATCTTTTTCTGACAATCTTCTAAGACGAGTTGCTGCAGTTGCACCACCAGCGACTCCACCAATTATGATAATTTTCATAAATCACCTCTTTTTTAAAAATTTAAAAAGGTACACCATGTACCCAAGTAGTACTATTATACTATAAAATCATGTAACAGTTTATCATATCAATATGCTTAATTTGCTTTAACTAGATCATCACAACAAAGTTTAATTTTATGATACAATATTAATGGCTCACGTCAAAGTAATACAATAAATCTATCTAAGCTTAGGAGAAATTATGGCTATTAGATATACCGTAACAACTTATACTTGTCCTAAATGTGGAAGAGTTTTAAAACGTGATAATGACTTATGGACATTCTTAATTTTTATTGTAACTTTTGGAACTGTATTATTTTGGGTAGCAGGCTGGGCTCTAATTAACTTTGTTTATGAACGCTACGACAATTTAAGATATACTCGACTAGGCAATAGAGAAAAACAATGTCCAAGGTGCGGTTTAATGGTTTGCATGTCTCAAGGTTCTGAATGGATAACATTGGATAATAATGCACAAAAATCATGGGCTTTTAGGCGCTTCTATACGCTGGCATTAATTTTTAGTGGATTTATGGTTGGAGGACTTGTTTTACAACTTGCATGGATTTCAAGTTACATTGCAGGCATTATTTTTCTAATTATTTTTTTGATATCTCTGTTAATAGAAATTGCAATTCTAGCTTATTGGAAAGCCTTTCAAAAAAAACCATATATTGAAATTAATCAAGAAGATCTCGCAAAAATAAAAAAATCTATGCAAAAAACAAATTCTTCGTGGGATGAACAAACAGTTCCTATTAAAATAAAAAACACAAACACCTTTTATGGTGGAGAAAGCAAAGAACAACTAACAACAGAATCAGAACAAAAAGATTTGGACATTAAAAGTTAGCCTGAAACTTCAAACACCTATTTTTCTCTTACACTAAATTTAAAATCGCAAACATCTTTGCCATTTGCTATGGTTGTATTCCTTTCAAACCCAATGTCTGGCTGATGTTTTTCAAAAAATAAGGCATCGCCCTTACAACAGCTATCTCTTAAATGAGATAATCCTACGGCATCAAAGATTTCTACAAGTCTACATCTATAAACCGATATCCCAATCTCCTTTTCGGTCTCAGACTCTAGTCTCCATTCAGTATTTGGAAATTTATTGATAATATCACAATAGCATGCCTTTCGCTCTTCACTAGACATTGCCTTAATCTCTTCATATTTTAAGACTGGGACTAAACACTTGAGTTGAGTTATTGCTGCTGTAGTGACAAGGTCTCTAAAAATATCTTCAGCTTCTTTTTCACTATAATATTTAAGTAACAACTTATATATTAAGATTGCTTCTTTTATTAGCTTTCTTGATTCTTTGTCTTTTTTATCTTTTGTTTTTGGTAAATTTTTATATGGCTCACCTTTTAATAATTCAAATTCTAACTTGAAAATGATTTTTAAAAGCTTTGCAAAGCCAATTTTCTTTTTTAAAAACTTTAAAGCAGAAAGCTTTATTTTTATATCCATCAATATTTTCATTAGTTTATTCAGCCGTATTGTCTTCTTTTTCGCTAGCTTTTTCGCATGTCAAAGGATTTCTAAATTTCTTTTTATAAATTACTGCTAAATATACAGCAAGACCTGATGCTGATATCCAAAGTTCAATTGCATATAGTCTTCTTTTTACAATTTCTTCAAATGGAATATTATTAACATTTCCTCCTGCAATACCACCAGTTGCAACTCTAAAAAATGCAACTGCACAATAAATAATTTGAACTGCAAAAGTTATAATTATCGCAATGTTTAATAATAAAAATAACAATTTCTTAGGTGTAGTAGTATATTTCCCAATTTTGATTTCTTTATTCATGTATCATCCTCCAAATATAAATTATGCTTTTAGCAAAGCATATATATTTCTATTATCTTACAGTATTAAAATTTATACAATATTAAATTTCATTTAACATCAAAATATTTTCGCAATTTAAATATAACTACAACTGAATTTTGACATCAAGAGAGCCATGAGTAATTGCAATTTTTTATTTAATAAATTAAGTGAATAATATGCTATTGTGTATTGATTTTACAGGAAATTTACACTAANATAATAAGTAAGATAATAAGTAAGATAATAAGTAAGATAATAAGCAAGATGAGAAAGAAATGGAAAGCTATAAACCACCATTTACAATTTCAAATAAAATGCTAGAACTTGTCTCTAGTATTTCAGAAAAAATTGGGAAAATTCATAAATTAGACAACCTAAACTCAAGACCATACTTGAGAAAAAACAATAGAATTTTATCTATACATTCTTCCTTAAAAATAGAAGCAAATTCGTTATCTATAAATGAGGTTAGAGATGTAATTGATGGTAAAACTGTTTTAGGCATACAAAAGGAAATACAGGAAGTTAAAAATGCATATTTAGCATATGAAGAAATTCCAAATATCAATCCTACAAGCATATCGAACCTAAAAAGAATTCATTCCATTTTAACACATGAAACGATAGAAGAATCTGGCGACTTTAGAAAAGGCAATGAAGGTGTATTTTCTGGAGACAAATGTATTTTTGTCGCTCCACCACCAGATATGGCAAAACCTTTAATAAGTAGTTTATTATCTTGGCTAGAAACAAATAAAGATACAATACATCCATTAATTTTAGCTGCAGTTTTTCATTATGAGTTTGTATTTATACATCCTTTTGCTGATGGAAATGGTAGGATTGCTAGACTTTGGCATACCGTTATTTTATATAAATGGAGAAAAATATTTGAATATGTCCCTATAGAAAATCAAATACTAAAATTTCAACAAGAATACTATAATGCAATTGCAAAAAGCCACAAAAATGCTAACTCTAACATTTTTATTGAATTTGTGCTTGAAATGATAGATAAAGTTCTAGATTCAACTATTGCAAAAATAAATAACCCTGACATTGATCTTTCAAAATATGTAACAAAACTTTTAAAATGCATGAAATCTAATATTGCATATTCAGCAAATGATATTTTAAATTTACTTGGGCTAAAATCTAAAGAAACCTTAAGAAAAAACTATTTAAATCCAGCTATTAAGTTAAGTCTAATTGAAATGACCATACCAAATAAGCCGCGCAGTAAAAATCAAAGATACATTAAAAAATAATTTAGAAAATCCACCCTAATTTATAAAGAAAAACTTTTAAAAGTAAATGCCTATTTTCTAATGAGTGTGCAGTTACTTCTAGAATTAATTTTTCTAATTTTTAAAATAGTTATTGACATATGCCAGAAATGGTGTATAATAAAAATAGATGGCATATGCCAGAAACTACAAATATATTAGGAGGTGAAAAACATGCCTAGAAGAGATGGTACAGGTCCAATTGGAAAAGGACAAAAAACAGGTAGAGGCTTAGGTCCTTGTGCAAATCCAGATGTTAAAGAATCTAGTACTGGTGTTGGTAGAGGCTTAGGTCCTTGTGCAAATCCAGATGTTAAAGAATCTAGTACTGGTGTTGGTAGAGGCTTAGGACTCGGTAGAAGATGTGGTCTTAGAAGAGGACGTGGCTTTGGTAGATGTGCTAGAGTAAATGAAGAAAACAAAGAATAATACAAATGCACTAAAGATGTTGCTAGCCATTTTTTGGTTAAATTCAAACAACATTATTATACGAGGTTAGTTTTATGGCAAGACCTATGAAAAGAAGAAGAGTTTGCGGCTTACCACAAAACAATAGATTTGGGCCACTTGGTGTTTCTAGAAGCCCGGAAGATTATATAACAATGACAATTGACGAATATGAAACAATTCGCCTTATTGACTTGGAAAATTTAAATCAAGAAGAATGTGCAAAACAAATGGACATAGCTAGAAGCACCGCTCAAGGTATCTATATGGAAGCCAGAAAAAAATTAGCCGAATCTTTAGTTAACGGCAAAACTCTAATAATTGAAGGTGGCGAATATAATCTTTGCGAAGGACGGGGAAATGGTTGTGGCAAAGGTTGTAGAAAAAGACACGGTAGCCGCTTTTTAAATGAAGAAAATTAAAAATATACGACTAATGTTGCTAACCATTTTCACTGGTTAAATTCAAACAACATTATAATATGAGGTATTTTATGAAAATAGCAATCCCAGTAAATGATAATAATTTAAACACAGATATATGTCCATCTTTTGGAAGAACGGCATATTTTCTAATTTACGATTCAGAAACAAAAGAAAGCAAGTTTATTGAAAACATTGCTGCAAATATGGCAGGAGGAGCGGGAATTAAAGCTGCTCAAATAATAATTGATAATGGTGCAAATGTCTTACTTGCTATACGCTTAGGACAAAATGCGGCAAATGTTTTAAAAGCATCTGATATCAAAATATACAAAGCTAATGAAGGCTTAGCTAAAGATAATATTGAAGCTTTTAGAGATGGAAAATTAGTTTCTCTTGATAAATTCCACGCAGGATTTCATGGTAGAGGAAATAGATAATGAATATAGCCATACTTAGCGGCAAAGGTGGTACAGGTAAAACTTTAGTTTCTGTTAACCTTGCCGCAGTTGCTAAAAACTCAATGTATATTGACTGTGATGTAGAAGAGCCAAATGGTCATTTATTTTTTAAGCCTATAAATATAAAAGAAGAAAAAATTGCAGTCAAAATTCCAGTCGTAGATGAAGCTCTATGTAACGGTTGTAGAAAGTGTGCAGATTTTTGCAAATTTAATGCTCTTGCATATGCCAAAGATAAGCTAATCATTTTTGATGATGTTTGCCATTCTTGTGGTGGCTGTGTTTTAGTTTGTCCTGAAATGGCAATTTCTGAAAAAGATAAAATTATTGGCAAAGTAGAAAAAGGAGTTTCAGGCGATGTGCAAGTTTGGTCAGGAATCTTAAATATTGGCGAAGCTACAGGTATCCCTATTATCAAAAAATTACTTGATGATCAAAAAGACAACAAACTAACTTTCATTGACTGTCCACCAGGAACTGCTTGTATAGTAATGGAAAGCATCAAGGATGCAGACTATTGCGTTTTGGTTGCAGAACCCACTACATTTGGTGCACATAATTTAAATATGGTTTATGAGCTAGTTTCCCTGTTTGGAAAGCCTTTTGGAGTTATTTTAAACAAATATACTGATGGGTATAACCCTTCAGAAGAATTTTGCAAAGAAAAAAATATCAAGATATTAGCATACATTCCTTTTGATAAAGAGCTTGGCTCCATTACCTCAAATGCCAACATTGCATCACTTTCAAATGATAAATACAAAAAGGTTTTTGCAAAGATTTTAGACACCATAAAAAAGGAGGTTTCAAGTGAAGCAGTTACTAATTCTTAGTGGTAAAGGCGGTACTGGCAAAACTACAATTGCAAGTGCTTTTATAAAATTAGCTGATGCAAAAGCCTATGCCGATTGTGATGTTGATGCTCCAAATTTACACTTAATTACCAAATGGGACACCAAGCCTCAAAATTCTGACTATTATGGATTAGACAAGGCAAAAATCAATAATGAGCTTTGTATTCAGTGCGATGCATGCAGACAAAACTGTCGCTTTGATGCAATTAAAGTTCAAAACGAAAAATATATTATAGATCAATTTGCTTGTGAAGGCTGTGGTGTATGTGAATTTGTCTGCCCTACTAAAGCTGCCACACTCTATCCTTCTAAGGCAGGTGAGTTGTTTTTATACTCTAACAAAGATAGCGTATTTTCAACTGCACAACTTAAAATGGGACAAGGAACTTCAGGATTACTTGTAACTGAAGTTAAAAAGCAAATGAAGTCTAAAAATATAAAAACTGATATTGCTATAATAGATGGCTCCCCTGGCATTGGTTGCCCTGTCATAGCTTCCTTGAGTGGTGTTGATATGGTTTTGATTGTAGCAGAACCTTCTATATCAGGAATTAGTGATATGGAACGTATTATTGATACGGCTCTAAACTTTGATGTAAAGATAGCAGTTTGCGTAAATAAATATGATACTAATATAGCAAACTCTAAAAAAATTGAAGAGTTTTGCAATAATGAAGGATATCAATTTTTAGGATATATACCTTTTGATTTTAATGCAGTTAAAGCAATTAATGAAGGAAAAACTATTGTAGATATAGATTGCCCATCAGGCGATGCAACAAAAGAAGTCTTTAAAAAGACAATGGATATTTTATTAGAAAATTAATTATGATTATAAAAACTTTAGTTGATAATAACTCAATATCAGAAAACTTTAAAAGTGAACATGGGCTTAGTGTTTACATAGAAACAAAAGGTCTTAAAATCTTATTTGATACTGGCGCGAGCCCTTTATTTTTAGAAAATGCAAAAAAACTAGGTGTTGATATTGCTAACATTGATATCTTGGTCATTTCTCATGGACACTATGATCATGGTGGTGGCATTCAAACCTTTTTAAGTAAAAACCAAAAAGCAAAAGTATATATCCATCCCCTAGCTTTTGAAGAATATTACTCTCTAAGACAAAACGATAACTTAGAGTATATAGGACTTTGTAAGTCATTAAAAGGAAATAACCAAATTATCTTTACAGAAAAAAAATACAATATCAATAATGATATTGAAATATTTTCAAATGTTTTGCAAAAAGCACCACTACCTATTTCAAATCAAACTTTATTTAAAAAAGAAAAGAATCAAATCATTTTAGATACCTTTGAGCATGAACAAAATCTCGTAATAAAAGAAAATGATAAAACCCTTTTGCTTGTAGGTTGCGCTCATAATGGCATCATAAATATATTAAGTCATTTTAATAGTCTTTATGGATATATGCCAGACTATGTAATTGGAGGATTTCACTTATCTAGCAAAACCAGCGGTGATGAATCTCAAGAATCTATTGAAAATCTTGCAAAATATCTATTGACTACAGGTGCAACTTTTTATACTGGGCATTGTACAGGACTTGGTCCTTACAAAATTTTAAAAACCATTATGAAAGATAAAGTTAATTACATATCAGCAGGCAGCATCTTAAAATTAAATTAACCATTCTTATGGTAAAAATATATATTATCAGGTAGGATCTTAAAATTAAATTAACAACCTACAAAAAATTATGTAAACATAGAAATATATAAAATTAACCATCTTGATAAAATAGAAAATCGCACAAAAATAGGAGTATCTAAAAATTAACTCTCAAAATGAAAACAAAAAAACTACATAAATAGGAGCATCTTAAAATTAAATTAACCATTCTTATGATAAAAATATATATCAAGAGATTGGAAAATATATACAAACATAGGAGGAAAAAATGTTAAAAATAGCAGTAGCAAGTGAGAATAAAATGGTAGCGGAACATTTTGGACATTGTGAAAGTTTCATGCTTTTTGAAACTAAAAACAATGAAATTAGTAAAATAGAAACGATTGCAAATCCTGGACATAGACCTGGCTTTTTGCCCAGCTTTTTAGCAAATCAAAAAGTTAATGTCATTATAGCAGGAGGCATGGGTGCAAGAGCAATTGAACTTTTTAATGAAAACAATATTGAAGTTATTGTAGGAGCTGAAGGCTGTCCTACAAAAGTAGTTAATTCATATTTAGCCGGTGAGCTTGAATCCACTGGTAGTGTTTGTCATGAGCATAAACACCATGGTGAATGTGGCGAATAAATATATTTTTCTACCAAAAAGATTAATCTCGTAAAACCTTATGTTATCTCGTAAATATCAATTATTTTACGAGATATCTGTCTAAATTGTTGATTTTTCTCTCATAATAGTATACAATTTACGAGAAAGATGGTGATATTATGAGATATTTTAATTATTCAAAACTAAATGAATTAAAGTTAGATACAAAGATTGTTAATTTGCTGACAAGTATATATGAGGCAAAGGGCAGGCAAAATTTTTATTTATCCACAAAACCACAAGAATTAGATAGACTAGTAGAAATTGCAAAAATACAAAGCACTGAAGCTAGTAATGCAATTGAGGGAATTAGAACAACTAATACTAGATTAAAACAATTGGCATTAGATAAAACAACGCCTAAAAATAGAGATGAAGAAGAAATTTTAGGATATCGTGATGCATTAAACACCATTCACGAAAGCTTTAAATATATTCCCTTAACTCCAAATTACATTTTACAACTACATAAGATAATGTTTCAACATGTACAAAATGCAACATTTGGAGGAAAGTTTAAAGACACACAAAATTACATCCAAGGTATTGACCAAAACGGAAATGCTTATACTATTTTTTTACCACTTTCACCCTATGAAACAAAACCAGCAATAGAAAATTTATGTGAAAACTATACGAAAGCTCTAGAAGATGGAAAGGTAGATCCATTAATTTTGATACCTATCTTTATTCATGATTTTCTTTGCATTCACCCATTTAGAGATGGAAACGGAAGAATGAGTCGTTTGCTTACAACTTTATTGTTATATCAAGCAGGCTTCTTTGTTGGTAAATATATCTCACTAGAGGCCAAAATCGCTAATATCAAAGAGTATTATTACGATTCCTTAGAACAAAGCCAATCGGGATGGCACGATGCAAAAGATGATCCGACTCCGTTTATAAAATTTATTCTCTCAATAATCGATATGGCATATCGCGATTTAGAAAAAAGGTTGGAACTTGTTTCAACTAAATTAAGTGCAAATGAAATCGTAGCTAAAGCCATAGAGAGAAAAATCGGTAAGATTAGAAAATCAGATATTGTTGAATTATGCCCTTCCTTATCCATAAGTGCAATAGAAAAAGGCATTGCTAAACTTATGAAAGAAGGAAAACTTACCAAAGAAGGAAGTGGACGCAATACTTTTTATTTAAAGAAAGATTAATCTCGTACAATCTCATGTTACCTTGTAAATATTTCATATTTTGCGAGAATAGCTATTTTTAAGAAGTCTTTCTTAATTTATTTATATAGCGGTCCAAAATTTTTACAAGCACTGTAATCTGCACTTTCAAGCATATCTGTGCCAAAAGCATCCCATGCAGCAGGTCTTATGATTTTTTCTTCAGGAATATTATGCATATATACTGGTATGCGTAACATTGAAGCTAGCGTTATAAGCTTATCACCAACATAAAACAACATGATTTGGCATTCTTATAAAATCTATTACATATCAACATTTAAAAACGGAGCTTTTGTATGAGCTCCGTTTCAATTTATATAACTTATTTATTAAATAATCTTAGCGTCCTTTATGATGAACTGCATCTAACATAACTGCAATACCAAGTCCTAGCATTTCAAATCTTCTATCAAAAACATCAACAGTATATGTATCATTGATATGAAGAATTTTTTTGCTAACTGTTGCTAAGCTACGGCCATCTTTTGTATCTATAGAAAAACTCCATGCCATAATATTTCCATTAACTTTTAAATCACCAAAAACATCTGATTCAACTTTATATCTTTTCATAAATAGAGGGAATCTTCTTTTAACAACAGCAACAACTTCATCATTAATTAAAAAATCATATCTTGCCCTTATCCTAAAAAGTCTTTGTTTTATGAATAATTCATTTCCTGCTAAATCAGTTAAATAAAACTTTTTGCCAAGAGTCCATAATTTTCCTTTAACACTATATACATCGCGCCCTGATTGATCTTTAATATAAAAGCCATCACGTATTGAAAAGAATTTTTGTCTAACTATAAATCTCATTTCACACCTCTTTCTGTCTTTTTACTTTCTATATTTTAACATAAAGTTTTTACAACTGTATATATTTACAAGAGACTATTTTAACTTCAATGTCTTCAAATATTTTTTAATATCATCAGATATTCTAAAACTATCTACACATTTAGAAATAGCCTTATTTTGAATCCAGGGGCTAAAATTTCCCCCACCTTTAATTTTATTTTCTTCAAATAACACTATGGTTTTTTGATGTTGTTTTATCATAGCTTCACATAGTAACCAAGCCTTTGCCATATTAATATAATATGTATCCATCTCTATTTCTAATACACATTTTAACATTTCATCAATCTTACCATTATCTTCTAAATATCTTAAAAGGGATACTATTCCATATCTTACTGTATACTCTTTTCCTGATTTTAAGCAATCCAAAAGCTTTACATAAAACCTGTTTCTATTACCTTTTGACATAAAGTTTTTATTGCTAAACGCATCAGTTACAGCCCAGTTATTTGCATACGGTAAAAATTTGCAAAGCTCTTCAAGCGCCAAATCATAATCTACAATTAAGTCTATAAAATATACATGCAATATATTTTCTTCATGATATTGATGTGGCAAGTTGTTCATAAAATCTTTAGTATATGAATCTAAAAAATTCTCCTTTGCAATAGCTTTAAGCCTTGGAGCACGAACACCTATTATTTCATAGGTATCATCAATGATAAGTTTTTCAGAAAACTCTTTATATTTTTTATCTTGAGATTTAAATAAAATTTCTTGATATTTGTTCACGGCAAATTAAAACCAAAATCTTGTTATCTTACTCTTCAAGCGTTGCTCTAATTCTTCTAACACCACTAGATGAAGACTGCTCTTTTTGTATTTTAAACTTACCAAGTTCTTTTGTATTTGCAGCATGTGGCCCGCCACAAAGCTCTTTACTATATCCTTCAATTGAATAGACCTTAACAATATCACCATATTTATCACCAAAGATTCCACAAGCTCCTTCAGCTCTAGCATCTTCTATTGGCATTTCTCTACATACTACAGGAATAGCTTTTAATATTGCCTCATTTACAATATCTTCAATTTTTTTAAGTTCTTCTTCCGTTAAAGCTCTATCAAAGTTAAAATCAAATCTTAATCTTTCTGCTGTAATATTTGAACCTCTTTGTTGAATATTTGGATCATCAAAAACTTTGTGTAAAGCACCTAACAATAAATGCGTTGCTGTATGAAGTCTTGCTGTTGCTTCTTTATTATCTGCAAGACCACCTTTAAATCTTTGCTCTGAGCCTGCTTGAGATTTTGCCCTATGCTCTTCAAAACATTGCTCATAGCCTCTAACATCAACATCAAATCCTTCTTCTTTTGCAAGTTCAATTGTCATTTCTATTGGAAAGCCGAATGTATCATATAGTCTAAATGCTGTTTGACCACTTATTATCTTATTTGGTATATGCTCAATCATTTTTTCAAAACGCTTGATTCCTTGCTCTAGTGTTTTAGAAAACCTTTCAACTTCTTGTTCGAATTCTTTAATTATTTTTTCTTCATTTTCTTTTAGTTCTTTATAAAAGTCGGCATATTCTTCAATATATGCCTTAACAATATCTGTTAAATAACTAACATCAAGTTCAATTACCCTTGCATATCTAATTGCTCTTCTAATTAATCTTCTTAAAACATATCCTTGATCTACATTTGATGGAGTAATGCCCTTTTCATCACCTAGCATAAAAGTTGCAGTTCTTAAATGATCTAAAATTATTCTAAAGCCTTTTTCATCTTGAATTTTTGCATTGTTATTTAACACTTTTAAGGCTTTTTCAAACAAATCAATTTCATAAACACTTTTATTGCCATTTAACATAGCAACTGTTCTTTCAAGCCCCATTCCTGTATCTACATTTTTTTGTTTTAAAGGAATATATGAACCATCTTCTTGCTTGTTATATTCCATAAAGACATTGTTCCAAATTTCTACATATTTTCCACAATTACATGCTGGTGAACAATCGGGATTATCGCATTTTACATCTCTGATAATAAAAATTTCTGTATCAGGACCACATGGCCCAGTTTGCCCTGCAGGTCCCCACCAATTGTGGACTTTATCTAGATAAAAAATCCTCTCATTTGGAATTCCAAGTCTTAACCAGTGATTTGCAGACTCAGTATCTTTTGGAGCATCGCTATCACCTGCAAAAACTGTAATTGCAATATCTTTTGGATTAATTCCAAGTTCTTTTGTCAAAAACTCATATGAATATTCTATACTTTCTTTTTTAAAATAATCTCCCAAAGACCAGTTCCCAAGCATCTCAAAAAAAGTACAATGTGTAGCATCGCCAACTTCATCAATGTCGCCAGTTCTAACACATTTTTGTACATTAACAAGTCTATTTCCTTGCGGATGCTTTTCCCCAAGTAAATATGGAACCAGTGGATGCATGCCAGCAGTTGTAAATAGTACTGTTGGGTCATTATCTGGAATTAAAGATGCACTTCCGATATGTGCATGATTTTTCTTTACAAAAAAATCTATATATTTTTTTCTTAATTGATTACTTGTTATCATTATTTTTTGTTTAATAGCATTTTTAAATTTAATCACCCGATTAGAATGCCATTTTCTTTACAATTATGTTTTTATATCTTAATATATAGTTAACCATAAAAGAATTATCTTTTTCGCCGGGAACAGATGAAGGCCCGGTTTTTTTCTATTCTTTTTCAGCTAACATAGTTTTAATTATCTCAGATTAGAATGCTAATTTTATTTGCAATTTATGCTTTTATATCTTAATATATAATTAATTACAAAAGAATTATCTTTTTCGCTAGGAACGTATGAATGCCTAGCTTTTTTCTATTCTTTTTCAGCTAACATAGTTTTAATTATCTCAGAACCACTATGTAAGAAAACTCCATTTTGGGCAGCTCTTTCTGAGTATATTGCATCCAAATCTATCTCTTTATAGCTTTTATATATTAAATATGGTATTGGTGAATTTGTATGAGTCATTACATCTAGTGGTGTTGCATGGTCTGGCGTTACAACCAAAACAAATGGCTCATTTTTTGATTTTAAATAATCATATAACTGCCCTACAACCCAGTCTACTTTTTCAATAGCACATATCTTATCTTCAAGTGCTCCTTGATGNCCACACTCNTCTGGAGCTTCCATATGCAAGTAAACATAATCNATGCCACTTTCAAAACATTGNTTTGCCGCATCAATTTTTCCTTGCCAATTTGTATTAAGGGTTCCAGTTGCATTTTCGACATTTGGAGCTTTCATTTTTGCTCCAACAGCAATACCTTTTAACAAATCAACTGCTGATATTATTGCACCTTTTAAACCAAACTTTTCTTCAAAAGAATCAAGGCTTGGCTTTGTGCCAGCTCCCCAAAACCAAACATGCGTTGCAGGGTTTTTCCCTTCTTTAACTCTTTTTATATTGACAGGATGGTTTTTTAAAATATCTTCTGATGCTTTAATAAAGTTTTCTAAATCCTTTGCTCCAACACCTTTTGGTAATTTATCGCCAACCTTTTGTTTTGAAATATCATGAGGTGGAGTTAAGTTAGTTTCCACTGTTCCATTCTTTACAACCAAGCAATGTCTATAGCTAAATCCACCATAAAAATGATACTTGTCATTTCCAAGCTTTAATTGAACTGCTTCCATCAATTCTCTTGCTTCTTTAGTTGTAATCTCACCTGCAGAATAATCTAGCATTATTTTTTCATCCCAAGAACCTTCAGATAAAGTTACCAAGTTTGTTCTAATAGCGACATCGCCATCTTTCAAATCTACGCCCATTGCTAAAGCTTCTAGTGGACTTCTTCCACTATAATATTTTTGTGGATCATAGCCTAAAATTGATAAATTTGCCACATCACTACCAGGGCTCATGCCTTTTGGTATGCTTTGCACTAAACCAACTTGAGATTTTTTTGCAATTTTATCAATATTTGGAGTGCGTGCTTTTTCTATCGGTGTTAAACCACCAATTTTAGCATTTGGCACATCGGCCATTCCATCTCCTAATAAAACTAAATACTTCATATTAATACCTTGATATTCTTATATGTCTATACTCTTTTATATCATTTTTTGACTAAAAAAGGCAATTGTTTGCCACTACTTGCACAATTACCTAGAAAAATCCACTTAAAATCTATATTACAAAAATTTTAATAAATATCTGATTTTACTCTTGGATTGACATACTGTCCATTCTTAGCAGATGCACCATTGATAATTGCATTTTCAGGACATTTATGTATACAAGCTAAACAATGAACACATTTTTCTTTTACCCATGAAGGGCTTCCATCTTTCATTTCAATTGCATCAATTGGACAAACCTTTGCACAAATACCACAACCAACACACGCTTTTGAAACACTAAATCTTTTTGTTTTTCTATATACGCCATTGTATAGCGGATATGTAATATATGTTATAAATTGTTTTAATCCGCCCTTATACTCATTTGTCTTTCCAACACTTTGTCCTTTAATAGCATTTGCAACTTTATCTATTTGTTTTTCAGCATTATCTAATCTTTCTATAGCTACTTCTTTTTTATCTACGGGAAACATTACAACATATGTATCTGGCATTGTAATCCCATATTCAGCATCTAGTGCTATTTCCTTTTTTGCAAGCTCCTTTTTTAGCATTTTCCCAGCAAGCCCCGTAGAACTTCCGCATGTCATTGCACAATATACATATTTATCTTTTACATTTTCTACTTTTAAATCTTTAATAAAATCCAAAACAATTGATGGCACTCCCCAAAAATATACAGGAAAAACAAAGCCCAAACTTTCACCATCTTCTAATTTATATTCAAACTCTTTATCTTTTAACGCCCTAGCAACATTAATAACCCTAGCATCACCTAGCTTTTCTGCTAACATCATTGCCGCTTGCTTTGAATTTCCACATGCCGAAAAATATATAATCATATATCACCTTCTCTCTTTTATTCAAAGTAACATCCAGTGTAACTTCAATATACCATAAACTACTTAAATTCTCGCTACCAAGTCACTTCTTATATAGCTATGATATCACATTTTAATATTCTGCTCTATAAAAACAAAGTTTGAATCCCCATTGCCCCACTGTGTTTGTTGACCTATATTAATACAATTACGCACCCCTAGCAAAAATCACGCACCCTTGAAGGTAAATCACGCACCCCTGAGCAAATTTACGCACCCTTAACTAGTTTTATGGACCCCTGTTTTAAATATGGCTTTGATTACCTATATTAAAACATTTACGCACCCCAAAAGTAACTATATTTTACTCTTATACTGTTCAGGAATTGGAATGTTGAAGGT
>JGI24709J26583_10000369_pt1 | contig 37890 bp, 34 predicted proteins | sample BioPla2DNA1_FD_26583 | JGI IMG/M metagenome (IMG submission 26583) | reverse complement strand
GAGTTTTTTAATGAATCTAAGAATTTGTTTAGTGAGTTGAAAAGTCAGAAAGAGGTTTATGATGGTCAGTTGGAGTCTCAGAGGCGGTTTTTTGAGGAGAAGATAGGGGTTCTTGAGAATGAGAAGGTTGAGTTTTTTAATGAATCTAAGAATTTGTTTAGTGAGTTGAAAAGTCAGAAAGAGGTTTATGATGGTCAGTTGGAGTCTCAGAGGCGGTTTTTTGAGGAGAAAATAAAGGTTCTTGAAACTGAAAAAAATGATTATTTCAAGAGATTAAAGATCAAAGAATCAATTATAAATGAATTAATGTCTTCAAACAGTTGGAAATTAACAGAACCCTTTAGAAAACTTGGAAAGTGGGTTAAACGTACGAAATACATGTAATAAATATATAATTAAAATAGAAGGTATCTTAATGAATAATGTGAAAGTTTCTGTAATAATTCCAGTCTATAATTCAGAAAAATATCTTGAGGAATGTTTAGATAGTATACTTAATCAAACTCTTAGAGAACTTGAAATAGTATGCGTAGACGATTGTTCAACGGATAATAGTTTTAATATAATAAAGAATTATTCCAATAAAGATAGTCGCGTTAAATGTATTAAAATGGATATCAATTCTGGATCTGGGATCGCTAGAAATAAAGGTTGGGGTCATGCAAAAGGAGAGTATATTTCTTTTGTGGATTCTGATGATTATTTGTTAGATAAAAAAGCTTATGAGAAATTTTATTCATTTGCAAAGAAAAATAATGCAAATTTTGTTAGTGCTAATTTAAAAGCATTTAAAGGAAAAAATTTTTATGAATCGCGTTATTGTAAGAAAATTTTGAATTACTCATCAATAAAACCACAGGATTATGGAATTCCTTGGTTTTTCCAAAAAAATTTATTTAAAAAAAGTTTTTTAGACAAAAATAAAATTCAATTTCCCAATTATGTGAGGGGACAAGATCCAGTATTCCTTTCTCGTGCTTTGACTAAGGTAGACACTGTTCATTGTTTACCAATAGATTTTTACGCTTATCGATCGTCTCCAAACAAGATTAACTCAGAAAAAAAAGAAATTGACTACCTCAAACACTTTCGTGATGTTTTTAAGACTTTAAAATTATCTGGATTTGAAGAAATGTGTTTGGAATATGAAAAAATAATGTACCAAGTTTTTATTAACCATAAATCTTATTTTTCACAGAAAACTTTGGAAAAAAATATGCAAGCTGTCTTTAAAAATGATCCGAATATATTATCGACTTATAAGCTCAAACAATCTACTAAGTTGTCAGTTATAGTTCCGGTGTATAATGTTGAAAATTGTTTAAGGCAATGTTTAGATAGTGTTGTTAATCAAACTTTGAACGAAATTGAGATAATATGTGTGAATGATGGTTCAACAGATAGTTCACCAGAAATTTTATCAGAATATGCTCAAAAAGACGAAAGAATTAAGATAATTAATAAAAAAAATGCAGGTTTAGGTGCAGCAAGGAATACGGGAATGAAATATGCAACTGGGGAATATATTGGATTTGTAGACTCTGACGATTGGGTAGACCACACAATGTTTGAAAAACTTTATAATAATGCCAAATATCATAATAGTGACCTCGTAATGTGTCCCATATGTATTGTTGATGATAATCACAAAGAAGATCATGATTTCAGTTATTTTAATTTAGACTGTTTTTCAGAAGATTTTGATAATTCATCTTTTGATTATCAGAAAACGAAAGATTTTTTTTTCCGTATTTGTGTAACTGCTTATAATAAGATATATCGAAATGATTTTCTAGAAATGAATAAAATTAAGTTTCCAGAAGGCTTAATTTTTGAGGATAATCCTTTTTTTTATAAAACATTTTTAAAGGCCAAACGAGTATCACTAATTAGAGATTTTTTATATTTTTATAGGGTGAAAAGAGATGATTCCATTATTTCCAGTGCAGATAAAACATTTTTTGATGTACTTAAAATTCATGATTTAACTAAAAAAATTTTTTTAGAAGATCTTGAACTCAATGAGTTTAAAGTTGATTTAATTAGTTACATAATACTCAGTATTTTCAATCGTTATTCTCAGATCTCGGATATTCATAAGGAAGAATTTTTTGAACTCATTAAAGAAGATTTTGAAGGAATGGATTTGAAAAATTTGGAAATAAACGCTTTAAATTATGATGCCCGATCTAAATATCATAATGTATTAGTTTCAAACTCTTTAGAAGAATTTGAACTACTTGAAGAAAAATCAAAGCTTGAAAAACAGAATTTAGAATTGTTAAAAGATAATGAATTATTAAAATCGCATAATAAAAAATTACAAAAGGAATGGGAGTTAAAACAAAAAGAATTAGTCAAAAAATTAGCTTTTAGGGGTTATTTAAAATATAAATCTAAAAATATTGTAGATCGTATTATAAAACGGATTCGTTCATGTTAGTTCATAAAAATAATTTTAGATATTATTCTAATTAAAATAATGGTGTATTTAATGCATTTCATAATCATCTTAAAAAAAAATAAATTTAAACCTGAAGTAATTAATGAAAAATTCTTAAATTCAACAAAAGCCCCTTCACTAATTTCGAGGGAGGCTATCAAGTTTGAAATATCTAATTTTATAGTTTACCTTTATCCCTATGACAATGTTGATCATGAAACCTATGGATATTCCTATTTTTGTAATAATGATGAATTACTCTTAGTTAATGGTATTGTTAACATTGATGGAAATCTGCAGAATCGTAACATATCTGATCTTTTTGAAGAGTTGAATGATTCTTCGACATTATTTGGTGATTATCAGCTTGTTTCCATAGATAAAAATGGAAATGGATTCATTAAAACTCCTTCATTAAGCATAAGACAACTTTTTTACTATGAAGATGAAAGTTGCACAGTTTTGTCTACTGAATTAAAATTAATTGTTGATGGAATTATTAAATTTCAGGAGAAAACTTTTGTAAATCATTTTGACATTGATTTTTTGGAAGACTCTGTTTTTAGGGAGTGGGATATTAGGCATTTCCCACAAAATACAATATTTAAAGAGATTAAAAGAATATTTCCTCATGATAATAAATTTTTTAAAAGAGGTAAGGTTGTAATTGAACGAAATGAATCTATTAAGATTCCTAATTGGTTTAAAGATCAATATCATGAAAATAAACCTAAATTATATGATGATTATTATAATTTTTTGATGAAATTTGCAGAAATAAATTTACTTCATCTTAAACCTAATATAAAAAAAATAAATTTGGGATTAACGGGTGGATTTGATTCGCGTTTAAACGTATCTATACTTGCTAAATTATGTAAAAAACATCAAATCAAGTTTGAATGCCATACCGGGGGTCAGAATAATCATCCTGATGTTATAATTGCCAAAAAAATTGCGAAAATTCTCGATATTGAACACTTTCATTATAAACCTTCAAACAATATTAGTCCCAATTCAAAAGATTATGCTGATTATGCTTTAACATTTTATATTTCACAGGGGGATTTCAATTCAAAAGACTTTGTACATAATTATGATCGTCATATAACCGATTCGGAAACGATTAATTTATTTGGGATGGATGCTTTTAAAAGAACAACTTTAGATAAATTACATTCGGTTAACCGATGGTTTGCAAGGAGAACTCTCTTTAAAAGAAACTTTTTTTTCCCTTTGTTTTTCACATCATACGAGATATGGTTTGCTTTTTTATATGCGGAATTTGGAGAATGGGACCAATTTAAAGAATTTGTTTACGAAATATTAAAACGATCTGAACCTAAATTGTTAGAACTGCCATTTGTTGGGGCATCATTACCACAAGTGGGTGTTGAACCTTATATGAATAAGCTGGATTCTGTTCATCACCAAAAAGAATCATTTTTATGGGATTATAATTATGTTAAGGATAATTTAAAACTTGTATTAAATCAAAACGATCTTGGTATTAAAGGAAGATTACTTTTTAAATTGTTGGGTTTAAATGAGTTGGATTACTTTTTGAATAAAGAATTAAGAAAAATAATTGAATTATACCGTAAGAATAACATCAGTTTAATAAGGTGTGTCCAAAAATTATGGAATGAAACTAATTATGAAAAATACCCAAAGACGAAAATCATGATCAATCTAACAAAAAAAGCAATGAAAGAGGAATATATTCCCAAAATGCAAATTCTAATGGATTTTGCGGCAGTTGCAAACAAAAAATCTTTTTTGGAAATCGAAAGGGATCTTAATCTATAAACATTTATTTTAATTATTCTTGGTGAGATTAATGAGAATAACAATCGTGGGAACAGGATATGTGGGTTTGGTTACAGGAGCATGTTTTTCAGAAATGGGAAACAAAGTTTATTGTGTCGATATAGATAATAGTAAAGTTGCAAATTTAAGAAAAGGGATTATTCCTATTTATGAACCTGGTTTAGAAGAACTAGTTATTCAAAATCAGTTTAATGGAGATCTTATTTTCACTAGTAATATTAAAAAAGGCTTAGATAATTCTACTATTTGTTTTATAGCTGTAGGTACACCTATGGATGAAGATGGGGGTGCTGATTTACAACATGTCTATGATGTTGCTAAAGAAATTGGTCAACTAATGAATAATGACTTAATCGTGGTTAATAAATCCACAGTTCCAGTGGGCACTGCTGAAAAAGTAAAAGAAATCATAGATGAAGAATTGGATAAAAGAAGACTTCTTTTAAATGTACATGTAGTTTCCAACCCCGAATTTTTAAAAGAGGGTACAGCTGTTCAAGACTTCATGAGGCCGGAAAGAGTCATTATTGGTTCTGATAACAATCATATTATTCAAGTAATGAAGGAGTTATATGCTCCATTTACCAAAAATCATGAAAGATTCATAGTAATGGATCAACGCAGTGCAGAAATGACTAAATACGCGGCTAATGCCATGTTAGCCACTCGAATATCATTCATGAATGAAATGGCAAACATTTGTGAAGAAGTTGGTGCGGATATCAACCGTGTAAGAGAAGGAATAGGTAGTGACAGCCGAATAGGGTACAGCTTCCTTTATCCTGGCTGTGGATATGGCGGCAGTTGTCTTCCTAAAGATGTAAAAGCTTTGATTAAGATAGCTGGTGTTCATGGTTATAATTCTAAATTATTAAAAGAGGTTGAATCAGTAAATTATGAACAAAAACGTTACTTGGTGAAAAAGATTATTAAAAGATTTGGTAATGATTTATCAGGATTCACCTTTGGAGTATGGGGGTTATCATTCAAACCAGGAACTGATGACATGAGAGAAGCCCCATCTCTTGTCATTATAAATGAATTAATTCAGAAAGGGGCTAAACTAAAAGTTTATGATCCTAAATCAATGGATGTTGCCAAAAAATATTATTTCGATGGCAATTCTTCTATTGAATTTTCAAAAAATAAATATGATGCTGTTGAATTTGCAGATGCTCTCCTCTTGATAACCGAGTGGAAAGAATTTAGAAGTCCTGATTTTGAGGAAATTGGCCTAAGAATTAAAAATAAAATTATTTTTGATGGTAGGAATCAGTACAGTAAAGTATTAATGAAAGAAACAGGTTTTGAATATTATCAAGTAGGTAATGGAAGATAAATCCGTGATTATAACGTTAAGTATTAAAACTCATAAATGGAAAAATGGATAGGATGACTATAATTGGACACAGATTTTTGGTGAATTTTAACAAGTATCGCTATTTACTCAACGAGCTAGTGAAAAGAGATATAAAACTTAAATACAGAAGGTCTGTCCTTGGAATTTTTTGGAGCTTCTTAGAACCCCTATTAAGTATGATTGTTTTGACTATAATCTTCTCAACATTGTTTAAGCGTAATATTGCCAATTTTCCAGTTTATTATTTGATTGGAATGTTAACGTATCAATTCTTTGCTGGCGGAACAAAGGCCGCTATGCTTTCTATGGTGAGTAATGCCTATATTTTAAAGACTATCTACATTCCAAAATATCTTTATTCATTAGCAGCAACACTGTCAAATTTTGTTACGTACTTATTATCTTTAATCATTTTATTCATGGTGATGGCTGTTACGGATGTTAATTTTACTATGTACATTATTTTTGCAAGTTTACCAATCCTTGCACTACTCTTGTTAACGATTGGTGTGGGCCTTATTATGGCTACTATTAATGTTTTCTTCAGGGACATGCAACATCTCTATGGGGTATTTTTAATGCTTTTAATGTGGTTAACTCCCATTTTTTACCCTCCAGAAATAGTGCCTACAAGTTTTAGATTTGTACAAACTTATAACCCGTTATTTGCAATAATTACTTGCTGCAGAAGTTCATTTTTATACGGAACGCTTTATGATATTAATATTCTCCTATTTGCAATTGGATCTGGCATCACAGCTATTGTTGTGGGCATAATATTATTTTACAAATCGCAAGATAAATTCATATTACACGTGTAAATTTAATGGTGGTTATATTGGGAGAAACAGTCATAACAGTTGATAATGTTGGGATGGAATTCAATTTAAGCAAAGAAAAGGTTGACAGTCTCAAAGAATTCTTTATCAAACTCATGAAAAGAGAACTTAAATTTCAACCTTTTTGGGCCTTAAAAAATGTATCTATGGATGTGGAAAAAGGAGATCGAGTTGGTTTAGTAGGTTTGAACGGTGCCGGTAAAAGCACACTGCTCAAATTAATTTCAGGTGTTATGAAACCAACAGAAGGCCGAATTAGGGTTAAAGGTCGTTTATCGCCTTTACTTGCTTTAGGCGCAGGATTTGACCCAAGTTACACTGGCCGGGAGAATATTTTTTTATATGGTGCGTTAATGGGTCACACAAAACAATTTATAGAGAGTAAATTTGATGAAATTGTGGAATTCTCAGAAATTGGTGAATTTATTGATGTTCCACTAAAGAATTATTCCTCGGGTATGGGGGCGCGACTGGCATTTTCAATAGCCACTGCAGTTCAACCGGAAATACTGATACTGGATGAAGTATTATCAGTAGGTGATGCTAAATTCCAGGAAAAAAGCAGATTAAGAATGAATTCACTCATGGAAGGTCAAGTAACTATATTATTTGTCTCCCACTCTACTGATCAAGTTCGTAAAATATGTGACAAGGCAGTCTGGTTACATCAAGGGAAAGTAATCACCCAAGGCCCTGTTGATGAAGTTTGTGATGACTATGAAAAGTTTTTGCAGTTAAAAAACTGACCTCTCTTTGAAAAATAATTCATGGATAATTAAGTTTATGAAATTACGGTTACCTGTTTGGAACTGTAAAAGTCATTGTCTTCATCTGATTCATATATTTCTTTATCAGAATCTACAACTGCCCTAATGTAGTATCTGCCGGGTTTGATGTTGGAGGGTACTGTGAACTTGGTGTTCTGCTTTTTAACCTTCCCACCTCCTAGTTCACTCATCCTCACCTTCCCTAAGAAGATTATGTTTTTCGGACTTTTTTCAGGTGCAAACTGGAAGGTTACATTAAAATCATTAGTAGGTATAAATCCCTTGTTTTCAATGGTGTTGGCTATGATAATTTCCCCACCACCACTCACACTGGTTGATCGAACTGTTAAATTGGTCAAAACTATATCTGGAAAAAAACCAGAACTATCAGCAGCTATCAAAGCAAAAATCAACAAAACCATGGCTATAACAATAACGTACTGTTTTTTCCAATTATCAAAAATACTGTCAGAAGATCCAGAGTTTTTAGAAAGTTTTGTTTGTTTAGGATTTTCAGAGGTTTTTCGGGGTTTATGAGTTTTAAGAGTGTCCGCTGTTTTGGGCAGGGTGTTAGGTGTGTTTAACACATCTTTTACAATTTCTACTTCCCCACCGCAGTCACATTGAAAGTCGGAAGGATTTTCATCTGCCATTAATTGGTATTTGTTACCACATTTTGAACATTGGACTTTTTTGATTTTAATCTACCCCTGCTAAATATGAATACTATTTTGAGGTTATTTTGTTTTTGAATATAAATTTATCCAAATGTTTTCATTTAAAAACCACAATTTCAGTTTAAAAAAACTAATTACCCAAATGGAATGACATTGCAATAATAGATGATCTAAAATCATTAATCCTAAAAATATTATTAGGAGATAGATGACCGGGTTCCCTATCAACATTTCTAGTGTAATAGTTATGGCCGTATAAATATTAGTATTTCATTTAAACTTAACATTAATTATTAAAGTTAGAACAGATTAAACCAGATAACATCTACTGACTTCATATTCAGCTGATTACTGGTAGTATTCTTAAATAAATCATTAATCCAAAATATAGGGGATGTGTATGGATTTATCCATCATTATCGTAAATTATCAAACCTATGATCTTACTAAACAGGCCATAAAATCTATTATAGACCAGGATCATCCCTTCAGCTATGAAATCTTCCTGGTTGACAACAACTCACAGGATGGTAGTTTTGAGAAATTAGAGGAGGATTTTAAGAAGCAAAGTGCAAATGGTCTTATTAACTTCATCAAGAACAGCCATAACAATGGTTTTGCCAATGCTAATAATTTAGCCCTTAAAAAAAGTAATTCTAAATATGTGTTACTTTTAAACTCAGACACGCTTGTTGTTGATGATTGTCTGGCTAAATGCATTAATTACATGGAAAAAGATGAAGGTATTGGTGCTTTAGGGTGCAAAGTGCTTTTGCCTGATGGTTCCCTTGATAAGGCTTGCCGGAGGAGTTTCCCCACTTTCAGTGTTTCATTTTATCATATGACTGGTTTGTCAAGGCTTTTCCCAAAAAGCAAACGTTTCGGACAGTATAACCTCACCTATCTGGATGAAAACAAGATTTATCCAGTGGACTGTTTAACTGGTGCATTCATGATGGTTAGATCGGAAGTGGTACATTCGGTAGGTCTTCTAGATGAAGATTTTTTCATGTACGGCGAGGATATTGACTGGTGCTACCGTATAAAAGCAAGTAATTGGAAGATCTTATATTATTCTGGTGCAGAAATTGTACATTTTAAAGGTTCCAGCAGCCAAAAAAATCAGCTCAAACTTACAGTTGAATTCTACAAAGCCATGTATACTTTCTATAACAAACACTATAAATCACAGTATCCCTGGATCATCACTTTCATAACCTACCTGGGAATTGGTGCAATCTGTGGGATGTGTATTCTAGGAATTTTTTTTAATAAAATTGTATCCTCAGTATCAGCTGCCTGATGATCTAATCTCAAGAATGATAGCGATTCAAAGTTTTTAAGAGGGAATACAGATAATAAATATGTTCATACTATTCAAGAATCAATGGTGAATTATTTGATCAGGGAAAACCAAAGAATATTCAATTCATTGTTGGTGACTATTGACATTGTAGTGATTACTTTTGCACTGATTTTGGCATGGTTCATCCGGTTTGAAGCAAATCTTTTAGGTTTTGGTAGTAGTGTATGGGGATTTGAACACTACATAATGCCAATTATATTTATAATACCAGTTTACATCTTCATTTACTATTTTTTAGGGTTATATTCGCCGCAAAGAACTCAAAAAAACATAAAATCAGAAGCGTTTAAGATAGTTCAAGCTAATATTATAGGATTGCTAGTTTTATCCACCTACTTATTTTTAGTTGAATTAACTGATTACTCCCGGTACATGCTGGCTATGTTTCTATTGTTCAGCACTATTTTTTCAGTAACTGAAAGATTCTTTCTCCGCCAGTTTCTTAAGTATATCAGAACCCAGGGATACAACATCAAATACATCCTAGTTATAGGGGCAGGGAAACTGGGCCAGAAATTTGCCAGAATCATCATCCAAAACGAATATATGGGTTATAGGATTATCGGATTTTTAGATGACGATCCGGAAAAGGATACAATTTGCGGTTTAAAGGTTTTAGGAAAACTAAAAGACTTAGAAAATGTCATTGAAATGAACACAGTTGACCGGATTATTATAGCATTATCCCCAACCCATAAAGAGCTTATGAATTGGATAATTGAAACTTGTGAAAAAAGTGGAGTTAGGGCAGAGATCATACCAGACTATTATGGTTATTTATCTTCAAAACCACATGTAGGGATGATAGAAGACATTCCCCTTATAAAAATTAGATATGTACCCTTGGATAATCATTTAAACCAGTTTATTAAGAGAATGATTGATCTGCTATTGGCGGTTCCTTCCCTTATATTGTTATCGCCTCTTTTACTTATCACCGCTATCATGGTAAAAATAAGTTCTCCGGGTCCGATTATTTTTAAGCAGGAACGATTTGGTAAGGATCATCAAGTTTTTAAAATGTACAAATTTCGCAGTATGAAATTGCATGATGAAGAAAAAGAGAAATATAAATGGACCACTAAAAATGACTCTCGGGTCACAAGATTTGGCTCATTTATTAGAAGAACAAGTATTGATGAACTACCCCAACTATTCAATATATTAAAGGGAGAAATGAGCTTAATCGGCCCAAGACCTGAGCGTCCCCATTTAGCTGAAAAATTCAAGGAAGAAATTCCGAAATACATGATTAAGCACCATGTACGTCCGGGTATGAGTGGATTGGCGCAAATAAATGGTTATCGTGGTAATACGTCCATTTTTAAAAGGATTGAATATGATATTTATTATGTGGAGAACTGGACAATATCTATGGATGTGAAAATTTTTTTCAGAACCTTAATTAATCTATTCCGGGATAAAAATGCTTATTAACAGATTTAGTTATGATACTTTAAGATTCACAATCTTTTTTTGATAGGGGGTTTGGTCTGGGAGCTTGTAAATAATGAATTCCATCTTTCTTTTTCCAGGTATTCCAGCGGTGAAGTTTATTGGAATTGTAATTTTTTGATTGTTTTCAAGGGTAATGTTTTCATGTTTTAGGATGCTGTTATTTACTCGCACTAATATTCGGTAATTCACAGTTGACCCTTCTTGATTCACTAAAACCATCTTTAAAATTGAATGTTTCCCTGATACCAAGCTTATTGTATTGGCACTGGCACTGGAATTACTTTCAGTAATATAAAAATTGGTTAGGTTAGTTTTTTCATCCTTTATTAGGGAGTCTTCTGGTTTAAGAAATGTGTAAGCGGCTGCCCCAATTGTCAGTAAGATGCAGATAATAAGGAATATGCTCAACAGTTTTTCCATTTGAGGGATGCGGATTTTTTGGGATAAAGGTATTTTTTTCCTTCGCATAAATATCATGAAACATAACAACAAGCTGATTACAGCCATTACAAGGAGGATGTATTCTAAACGAATACCCCATCGGGTGTAATTAAATATAAGGCCGATTATGGAAGTTAAGATTAAACTGGAACCAGAACTCAGTGCAAAGCGTTCTATCAATTCCAAATCATCATTTTTAGGGAATATAGCCTCCAACAGCAAGTAACCTGGTATTAAACACACAAAAAGACTGCCTGGAAGCATCCAAGCCGAGGTTTTGTTTAAAGGAGGAACCAAGACAGTTATAATCATCAGTAAACTTAGTATGGTGAAAATTATTAGATTTACATCCAATAACTCCCTAAATGATAGGGGGCCCTGTTTGTCTAAAACTTTTACAGTTTCCTTTATTGGTTTAAAATAGGTTAAACGTATAATGTAAGATGTAATGGTGATTGATGCAGTTATTATTGATAAAAACCATGTTAAATCTTTAAAATGCAGTTTTAATGGGGAAATTTTAAGTACTAAACTAATTAAAATAGCCATGAAAATGCTGCACATCACAATTAATAAAGGTTTTTTTAAAATCCCAAGAGCATCCTCTTCAGGGTAAACTAATGACATCAGCGAATATCCGGATAGTGCAATAATCATTATAAGTAACGAAATATCAATAACTAAAAAATTATGGGGTCCGATTGATGTGAATAGGGCAGTGATTGATGCTAATACAAAAATTAACATCAAATCCTTGGACGATGTTTGTTTCATTGTGATCCTCCTCTTTTTTATAGAGTTCAGGGAATTAATATAAATATTATCATTTAGTTTGGTGAGTAGTGTTAATGTAAATATTAATTTAATATTAATTAAATAAACATGAATATTAGGCTACATATATTTATTGAATTAAGTAATGGCTTTATTTATTGAATCATGCTTCATTACTCCTGTTCTGTTGTTATGGTTCGAACAAAATATATATTAATCCCAAGAAAAAATGTAATATAAAAGGTGTTACAATGAATAAAGATCATAAACTGATGAGTGTGATGATCCCAATTATATTTATTTTGTCTATTGGGTTTTATGGTATTCCAGGGGCTGTAGGTTCAGACTCGGATCCCTTGATTACTGAAGTGGGTTATCAAGAAAACACCAATAATGATTCCAGTGGTATTATTTCTGATGACGTATCTACTGAAGAATCAGACAATTTGAATCAAAATCTTCTAATGAATGAGAACGGCGCAACCACTCCTCAGTCAAATACAAGACCAAACCAAAGGCCTCCAAGTCCACCAAACCCTCCTGAACCTGAACCTCAACCTGAACCTGACATTGATCCAGAACCTTAGTTGGATCGAGAAAACAAGTAATGAAATAAGAGGATCAATAAGTTGAAAATTATAAGACTGAGTGATCCTTTATTACTATTTTTTTTAAATTCTAAGATAAAATAAATAATTAGATGGTGGCAGGGAAGTTTGAGTTTGGTGTGGCAGCCACCATCATTACTCCGATCATGAGCACTGTAATCATGATCACCACTGGGATGAAGTAACGCATAGCCAAGTATTTAAAATCTATTTCATCCCAATAATGTGTTCTTCTTCTTAAATCTGGAATCCCATTCTTCCTGTAACTTTTTTGCATATTATCCCTCCTTTATTAGGAAATGAGGTCTTCCACATATTTAAGGCAAGAGATACAGAGCGCTTGAGAAGTAATAGGATTAGGTGGAAATCAACAAAAATTTAAACCATCCTCCACATAGATTAAACCTCACCAGAAAAGTATTAATGACCAGATAAAAAAACTATTTTAATTATTATGGAGGGATCAAAATTGCCTGAAAATGGCGAAATCGAGTTAAGAGTCGCTGAAGCACTGCAACAGGATGTGGGCAAAGGGATGGTGCGCATAGACCATGATCTAATGAATGAAATTGGCGCAAATCCTGGTGATATTGTTGAAATAATTGGTAAAAGAACCACCGGTGCCATAGCCGGGAATTCCTATCCTGCAGATGTGGGGTTGGAAATCGTTCGTATGGACGGACTCACACGATCAAATGCAGGAACATCCATCGGAGAAACCATAACTATCCGAAAATCACAACCCAGAATGGCTAATAAAGTAGTCATAGCCCCGGCAGCTAAGGGAATGCGTATAATGGCTTCAGGAGANATTATCAAAAGGAACCTCATGGGCCGAGCAGTAACCCGGGGAGATGTACTGGCTCTGGTATCCCCCCGAAGAACCAAAGAAACATTAAGAGAATTCCCCGGTTCTGAAGACATCTTCCGGGAATTTTTCGAAGCCACCACACCATTTTCTCTAGGAGAAATCAAGTTCACTGTAGTATCAACCAACCCTGCCGGACTGGTGCGAATCAATGAAACCACCCAAGTGGAAGTTAGACCTGAAGCAGTGGAGTTAATGGAGAAAAAAGTCCCAGACGTAACNTATGATGATGTGGGTGGGTTAAAAAAAGAAATTTCCAAAGTCAGGGAAATGATTGAACTCCCACTCCGCCATCCAGAAATATTTGACAGATTGGGAATAGACCCACCTAAAGGAGTGCTATTACACGGAGCACCCGGCACTGGAAAAACACTCCTCGCTAAAGCAGTATCCAGTGAGAGTGGATCAAATTTCGTGGCTATTAACGGACCTGAAGTTATGAGTAAATTTGTGGGAGAGGCTGAAAAGAAAATCAGGGAAATCTTTGAAGAAGCAGCTGCCAATGCCCCCACTGTAATATTCATTGATGAAATAGATGCCATTGCCCCTAAAAGGGAAGAAGCCACTGGCGAAGTTGAACGCCGAGTAGTGGCACAAATACTGGCACTTATGGATGGACTGAAAGAAAGAGGTAAAGTAATTGTTATTGGAGCCACAAACCGTCCTGATGCCCTTGACCCAGCCTTACGAAGACCTGGTCGTTTTGACAGGGAAATCGAGTTACGAGTTCCAGACAGGGATGGCCGGGCAGAAATATTAGAAATACACACACGGGCAATGCCCTTAGATGATGATGTGGANGTTANNANACTAGCTGAAACCACTCATGGATTTGTAGGTGCAGACCTGGCAGCACTCTGCAGAGAAGCAGCTATGAATGCCTTAAGAAGAGTTTTACCCGATATTGACTTGGAAGAACAGCGAATATCATCGGAAATCTTAGACAAACTCTTTGTCACCAGCAATGATTTTATTGATTCCATGAAATCCATAAGTCCCTCTGCACTACGGGAAGTGTTTATAGAAGTTCCTAATGTACACTGGGAGGATATTGGAGGACTGGACGAACTCAAGGAAAACCTTAAAGAAGTGGTGGAATGGCCATTAACCAACATATCCTCATTTAAACGTATTGGAATACAACCTTCCAAGGGCATACTCCTATTCGGACCCCCTGGTACTGGTAAAACATTGCTCACAAAGGCAGTTGCCACCGAATCAAAGGCTAACTTCATCTCAGTTAAAGGATCTGAAATACTGAGTAAATGGTTCGGTGAATCAGAACGTAAAATATCCGAAATATTCACCAAAGCAAAACAAGCATCTCCCTGTATAATCTTCTTTGATGAGATCGATGCAATAACGCCCATCAGAGGTTCTGCTGCTGGCGAACCTAGAGTTACCGAGCGCATGGTTAACACCATACTATCAGAAATGGATGGACTGGAAGAATTGAGGGGGGTGGTGGTTATAGGAGCAACTAACAGGCCGGATTTGATTGACACGGCACTTTTGCGCCCAGGCCGATTTGATGAAGTTGTACTGGTACCCCCACCTGATGAAGACGCACGAAAAGAGATACTTCGCGTTCATGTGGGGCACATGGCCCTGGATGAGGATGTTAAACTGGGACAACTGGCTAAGAAAACTGATGGATACTCTGGGGCCGATATTGAAGTGCTATGCCGTAAAGCAGGTATGATCGCCCTCCATGAAGATATGGACATAGAAAAAGTATCTTACAAACACTTCAAAGCAGCTTTAAAGAAAATAAATCCTTCAACCACTCCTAAAACCAAAGAATACTATGAACAAATAGCTCAAAAGCTGGGCAGAGGCATAGAACCTAAAAAGATTCGAGAGGAATTCCCTCGAGAAGTGGCCTAGTGAATTTTTCCAAAAAGATTATAGTTAGAGGTAAGATTTGTGGATAAAAAAGAAAACAAAAGGAAATTCGAATTTTTTGATGTAACTGCCGATGTGGGTTTCCGGGCTTATGGTACTAGTATAGATGAGACTTTCCAGAACGCTGCCCTGGCCATGTTCGAAGTCATGACTGACACCACCCACATTAATCCACAAATTAAGCGAAACATAACCCTGGAATCAGAAGACTTGCAAGCCCTCCTATATGACTGGTTAAGTGAATTGTTATTCATCCATGATTATGAATCACTGGTTTTTTCTCAGTTCAACGTTAAAATAACCAAGACTGCTGATGGAAGTTTAACTTTGCATGCTGAGATTGAAGGGGATGAATTCAATCAAGCCATCCATGAAGTTAGAGATGAAGTTAAGGCAGTCACCTTCCACCTAATGGAAATCAAGAAGGAAAATGGGTTCATGGTCCAAGTGATTTTAGATACATAGTAACATCTGGAATTTTAGATACATAGTAACAACTGGACATTATAATTGGNTTATGCTGTGATTTTCATGCCTTATCTGGTCTGTGGAGAATGTGGGAAGTATTACCAACTTCAGGAAGGTGAATCTCCTGAAAATTTCCTTTTGAGTTGTACTTGTGGTGGCAGATTAATTCTGACCGAATCACTGGATGACATCGAATCACTGGATGGCACGGAATTATTGCAAAAACAGGAAGAACAACACGGTTACAAAAATAAAGAAGTGTCCAATAGAATATTAAACTCTGATGAATTAGTGGATGCTCCCAATCTTGCAGGGTTACCAAAAACTGTGCAAAACCCTCTAACACTAAAATTTTTTAAAATCAGCAGTATTTTAGCCATATTTGGAATATTAATCATATCCGCCAGTATTATAGAGTTTAGTGACGGTTATGGTTTTATATCTTCCAATGAAAACGAAAAATACTCCCAGGAACAGATCAGCTGTTTCCTGGAAACTACTTTCAGCCAGGAGTATCATGGCCAATGCCATGATCGGGTGGGGAAATGGAACATTAACGTTGTCAGAATCAAAATATTTGGTTCACCCACACCAGAGGACATGAATACTCTGAACAAAGCTATTAATGATATAAATGTTAATGCTAAATCTTTTCGAATGGTAATTGATGATAAAAACCAGTATGAACCGGATATGGAAATATATTTCATACCCCACTTACAATTTGCCCAATACTCTGTTAACCCATCAGAAGCTGATGGATTCACTGAATGGCTGGTCAGCACCAGCAGTATTTATGGTGGAAATCCTGCTGGAGAAATATTCAAAGTAAGAGTATTCATTGGCAGTGACCAGCTAAGTCAAGCCAGGCGTTCCCATGTCATAGTCCATGAACTGGGACATTGTCTTGGATTTCATCATAATCAGAATCGAAACAGCGTATTATGTTCTCAAGGACCAGTAATCACCGAATTCACAGATTTGGATAAAACTATGATACGAATGCTCTATCGTGAGGATATATTGCCTAACATGTCCAGAGATCAAGTGGAAACTATTCTAAACAATTCCAGAAGAAGCTTCTTTTTTTGAGAAATTACTCAACAAGGGAGTAGTATAGGATGGATTTATTGAACAAGGCAGTAATATGGAATGAATTATTCAACAAAGGAGTAATTATAGAATTCGAACTGTTAAGTGAAGGAAATTTATTTATAAGATGGTGTTAGGTATGGTGGGATTTATCTGGTTCAGGATGTTTTTATTAATTGATGAATAATAGAAGGGGAAGTTTTTCAGGGAAATATTATCTTCTGAAGTTCATTTAAGTTTTGTCGGATAAAATCTCCAGATTTAGGGTCGGCCAATATTTTTAACTGTTTCTGCCCTGTTTCATGGTAAGCCTTTTTTAAGATTTCCTGCAGTTCTGGAACTGGCATATCCATAACTTTTTCTATTTTCAACAATTCTTCCCTTGATAAATTAGCTTTATATTCCCTTACTTGGGATTCAAATGATCTGACCACATTCTTATTGCTATTAACCACCATCTTTAGGAGTAGTGGGGGGACTCGTGTGAAAAGATCCACTAAGCTAATAACATCTTCCTCAGTTACTGTTACTTCTTTTTTTGATTTTGTTGACATCATATCCTATTTTCCAAAAAGTTGGTCTTAGTTAATTCTATGTAAATCGAAATCTTGGTATACCAGTTCTGTATAATAAATTATCTAATAACTAAAAGACTTATATCATTAATTAATTAATGGATTTTAATTAAGGTTCCAATAGGCCAATTGGAGAAAAATTAAATAAATTTAAGTATGTTAATTAGATTTGAGGAGATCAGATTTCATGGTTACTGGAGAAATTTTGAAAAAGGTACGCGATTGTGTTTGGGAAGTTCCTGGCGATTATAAGAAGGAAATGAAGGTTCCAGGTAGGATTTTTCTGGATGAAGATTCTATAAAAACCTTAGAAAAGGGAGCTGTGGACCAAGTGGCAAATGTGGCTTGTCTTCCTGGAATCCAGAAGTTTTCAGTTGGACTCCCTGATATTCACTTTGGTTACGGGTTCAGCATCGGTGGAGTGGGAGCTTTCAGCAGTAGCACAGGAGTTATAAGTCCAGGTGGTGTTGGGTTTGATATTAACTGTGGTGTGAGACTTATCCGCACCAATTTAACCAGTGCAGAAGTCAAACCCAAAATCAAAGAACTAGTGGATTTAATGTTTCGTAACGTACCATCAGGTTTAGGGAGCAAAGGGAAAATAAGACTTCGTAAGGGCGAAATCGACGATGTTCTATTAAATGGTGCTAGATGGGCTGTTGAAAACGGTTATGGCTGGGAAAAAGACCTGGAATACTTGGAGGAAAACGGGTGCATGGCTGAGGCTGATCCATCCATGGTGAGTGATAAGGCCAAAAAAAGGGGTATACCCCAACTGGGTAGTTTAGGTTCAGGTAACCACTTCATGGAAGTTCAACAAGTTGATGAAATATTTGATGATGATGCCGCTAAATCATTTGGACTGGAAAAGGATCAAGTGACTGTACTTATTCATTCTGGCAGCAGAGGATGTGGACATCAAGTATGTACAGATTATCTGCGTAGCATGGACAAAGCAGCCAGACGATACAATATTAACCTTCCTGACAGACAACTTGCTTGTGCCCCGGTAAACTCAGAAGAAGCACAGAATTATTTCGCAGCCATGGCTGCAGCTGCCAACTATGCTTGGACTAACCGGCAGATGATTTTGCATTGGGTACGGGAATCATTTGAACAAATATTCCAGAAGGATGCAGAGGACATGGACATGGGCATTGTCTATGATGTGGCTCATAACATTGCCAAGAAAGAAACCCATCAAATTAAAGGCAAAAACACCCAACTTTATGTGCATCGTAAAGGAGCCACACGAGCATTTGGACCTGGAAGAGANGAGGTACCTGCAGATTACCGGAACATAGGCCAACCTGTGCTTTTACCTGGAACTATGGGAACGTCTTCCTATATTTTGCATGGAACTGATGTGGCAATGGAGGAAACATTCGGATCAACTGCTCATGGTGCCGGTCGCCAGATGAGCAGGGCTGGTGCCAAACGCACCTACCGTGGTGAGGAAGTCTTAAAACTTCTTAAAAGTAGGGGAATATATTTGAAAGCCCACTCCATGCCTGTGGTGGCTGAAGAAGCACCAGGTGCATATAAGGATGTGGACCAAGTTGTGCAAACTGTCCATAAGACTGGTATTTCTCGAATGGTAGGCCGAGTGGTTCCATTGGGAGTGGCCAAAGGATAAATGTTCCTTCAAATATTTTTTTTTATATAGGAGATCTGTAGCTATGATGGGAATAATCGGAGGCACCGGAGTATACCGAATTGTTGAAAGGGGAGATTTAAAGGAGAAAACGATTATAAACACACCTTACGGTGAATCTCCGCCAATATCTATTTTCATGCTTGAAGATCAGGAGCTTGCTTTCCTCCCACGCCATAAAGAGGGTCATGACCTCCCACCGCACATGATTAACTATAGGGCCAATGTTTATGCTCTTAAAAAATTGGGAGTCGATGGTATTCTGGCAACCAATGCAGTGGGGTCCTTAAATGAATCCCTAAAACCGGGAGAGTTCCTCATACCAGATGATTTCCTGGATTTCACCCGAGCCCGGCCTTTCACATTTTACAATGACCGGGCAGTTCATGTGGATGTAACTCAGCCTTACTGTCCTCAGTTGAGGGAAACCTTAATATCCACTGGGAAAAAGGTTGATGGCAGGGTGGTTGATGGTGGGGTGTATGTCTGCACTGAGGGGCCTCGATTTGAAACTCCGGCAGAGATTCACATGTTCCGTCAGATTGGGGGAGCAGTAGTGGGNATGACTGGCCTTCCTGAGGTTGTCCTGGCCAGGGAACTTGAAATGTGTTATGCCACTATATGCATGGTTTCTAACTACGCAGCATCAGTATCTTCAGAGAAGATTACAATTGATGAGGTCTTTGATGTGGTGGAGCAGAAGAAGAAAGTGTTAACTGAACTAATCTATAATTCTATTCTCAACATTCCACTTGATAGAAACTGTCCTTGCAGTCGGGCACTGGAAGGAGCTGAAATTGAATAAGTAAAGGATATCTTACTATTGTGGGGGTATGTTTTTATGCAATTTTATGAAAAGTTTGTTCATGGGGGAAATCTTTTTTAAATGTGACGGTTAAAGATATCTTAACTAATTATTTATAATCCCATTTTTTTAGTATCCTTTTTACAATCTTAACCTTAAAAAGGGTTTTTATGCAGGGAACCTAATATAAAGGAGAGATTAGGTTGAACCAAGAGCAGAAAGAGATTTTAAAACTTAAAAAAGATAAGAATGCTGTAATTTTGGCTCATAATTACCAGGCTGCTGAGATACAGGAAATCGCAGATTTTTTGGGGGATTCCCTGGAGTTATGTGTTGAATCATCCCAAATTGAAGATGCTGATCTAGTTGTTTTTTGTGGTGTGGATTTCATGGCAGAAACTGCAGCTATTTTGAATCCATCCAAAAAAATATTAATTCCTGAACCCCAAGCAGAATGTCCAATGGCCCACATGCTCCCCCAAAAAGAACTACTCAAATACAAGAGGAGATATCCTGATGCTGCAGTGGTGCTATACGTCAACACCATGGCCGAGGCCAAAGCCGAGGCAGACATCCTCTGCACTTCAGCCAACGCAGTTAAAGTAGTTGAAAGCTTGGATGAGGATCAGATACTTTTTGGTCCGGATATGAACTTGGCCTGGTTTGTCCAGGAGCAGACTGATAAAGAAATAATACCCATACCAGAAAAAGGGCACTGTTATGTGCATAAAATGTTTAACATGGCTGACATTGCATTTTCTCATGAGAATTATCCTGATGCCGAGGTATTGGTCCATCCAGAGTGTGATGGTGAAGTGCAACAACTGGCCGACCATGTGCTGAGCACTGGTGGAATGATCCGTCATGTGGCTAATTCATCTAAAAAAACTTTTCTCATAGGAACAGAAGTGGACATGGTAACAAGACTCCGTCGTGAAAATCCAGATAAACTGATTTATCCATTACTAGATGAGGCGATCTGTGAAAATATGAAATTACACACCTTGGATAAGGTAAAAAAATCTCTGGAAGAAGAAAAATTCCTGGTTACTATCCCTCAAGAAATTGCAGATAAAGCTAGAAAGGCAGTTGAAAGAATGTTAGAAGTCAGTTTATAGTTTAACTGTTAATATAATAAATCATCTGTTAAATCTAGACAAACCATTAAAAAATAACTAACGATTTATTCAAAACCTATTCGGGTAATTTGCTTATATTAAAATTTATATAGGGAATTTCAGTCTAATCTAATAACAAGGGAGATGTGCTGTGAAAATAGATAAAGTTGGATTATTAGGAATTATACTGATATTTGCAGGTTTTCTTATTTATGTAACCTCAGCACTGGACCAGTTGGTAACCATGATCACCTGGCCGCTTTTATCTGGCTCATCAGAAGGAAAGGCCGTTCTTTTAATGGTAATGATGGGTGGATTTCTNATACTAAACTCTTTAATCAATAATTGGAAGTTTTTAGCACCATTAAAGGATAAGGTTACCAGTTACAGTCCTGATGGGAGGAAATTCTTTAAATTGACCCTGATCATCATACTAGTAACTTGCTTAGTAGGTATTTGCATAGAGTTTTACATCCGCTTAAAGTATGGAGTGCCTCTTTTAACAATCTTTGTCTCCACTAATCCCACTTCCACCTCAACCAGTCCTATGCACACCCATGTATTCAAATCAGTTTTCGGACATTTGGCCAGTATTATTGGCGGATTGGTGCCGGAACATGTTCACACTGGCGCTAGTTTGTATTCTGATGTTATTCCATGGGCTTATCTGATCTTAATCACCCTACCCCTTGCTTGCATTACTGGATTGTTCTCTCTAGATGATCGGAGTGATTTTAGCAGGATATTTTTAACATTTAGTTTAACTGTCGCCCTAATTGGAATGGTGGATGGGGGGCTGTACAGCCAACCCTCACTCATTGGATTAGGCCTATTATTCATTATTTATTTTGTAAAAAAGCCTTTTAAGTTCCGGCAACTAATCCTCCCCCTGGCACTTATATTTTTAGTAGCATTATCAGGCCTTGGACTGGAACTAGCCGGGAATAACAGTTCATACCGTGAGATAACGGTTATAAATCAGTTCGCCCCCGTTGATCTGAGTGGTTATAATGTTTTAGGCACAGATGAACAAGGAAACAAAACTGTGATCAGGATGGATACCAACATCAGTGATAAAAAAACATTGGAAGATCTTTTAGATAAATATGAGGGCCGTGCTGATGGTTTTTTCATGACTTGGAACTTTTTTTCCTATTTCTAGAATTCCGAAAGATATCTTAAATATAAAATCTAAATAAAATTTAGGTGAAAATGAAGCTTTCAATAATCATACCAACCTTCAATGAAGAATACTATCTACCCCCCCTTCTGGAAAGTATACAGTGCCAAGATTTCAGCGACTATGAAGTAGTAGTGGCTGATGCCGGATCAGAAGATGACACCATAGAAATTGCCAAAAACTGGGGATGTAAAGTTGTCAAAGGGGGGTTACCGGCTGTGGGACGTAATCGCGGAGCAGAAGTAGCTCAGGGAGAATTTTTACTATTTTTGGATTCCGATGTGATACTAACCAGAGATTACCTCCAGTTGTCTCTGGATGAATTTCAAGTTAGGGGGCTGGGAATTGCCATCACCCAGATTGCACCTTTAAGTGACAGTTTCTTAAACAAGATCACCCATGATTTTGCCAATTTTTTCATGAAACGAGTTGAAAACATCAAACCCCACGGTGCAGGGTGTTATGGAATTATCACCACCAAGAAACTCCACGATGAGGTGGAAGGGTTTGATGAAAACCTAGATTTTGGAGAGGACACCGACTATATTGAACGCATAGGCTCCATTAGCCAATTCAAAGTCCTTAGGAATCCTAAACTTCTGGTTTCCACCAGGCGTCTTCAAGAAGAGGGTCTGCGTAATGTGGCTTTTAAGTATGCTAAAAGCACTTTCTACCAGTTTCGGGGTAAGCATATTTCAGCCGAAGATCTGGATTACACCTTTGGACATCCTGAGCAGAAAAGAATTCTTTACTCGGTTTGTGGGGAAGGGATGGGGCATGCCATAAGGGCTAGAGTTCTCCTTAATCATCTGACCAAGAACAATGAAGTACACATATTCGCTTCTGACCGTGCTTATGATTATCTTTCCACATATTTTGACAATGTTTATGAGATTGGTGGATTTAACACAGTGTATGAGAATAATACAGTTCAAAACATGAAAACTTTTGTTAAGGGGATGAAAGACCTGCCTGGAGATCTGAAAAAGAGCCTACGCAATATGTACAGCGTGGCCAAGGCAGTGAAACCTGAGATCATCATTTCTGATTTTGAATTTTATTCAAACTTGTTATCCAAAATCCTTCGCCTGCCCCTGATAAGCATTGATAACATGCATGTTTTAACCCAAGCCGAGCTAGAAGTGCCTAAAAAATATCGTAAAGACAGATTAGCCGCTGAAAGCGTGGTAAAATCATTCATACAACTCCCTACTCGTTATTTAATTACCAGTTATTTTTATCCTCCTTTAAAAAATCCAAAAAAAGCCACATATTTCTCTCCAGTCCTGCGTGATGAGATAATGGATCTTAAACCTAATAAGGGGGAGCATGTGCTGGTTTACCAGACTAGTGACTCTAACCTTCGGTTACTGGAGATTCTAAACCAATTGGATGATGAATTTGTGGTTTATGGATTCCACCGGGATGAAAAAGATAAAAATATAGTGTTTAAAACCTTCAATGAGGATGATTTTTTTCAGGACATGGCTCAAGCCCGGGCTGTGATATCTAATGGTGGATTCACCCTTATAAGTGAGGCTTTGTACCTTGGAAAACCAGTTTTAAGTGTTCCTGTGAAAAAACAGTTCGAGCAGATTTTAAATGCTATTTACCTGGAACGATTGGGATATGGTGAATTTCATGAAGAACTGGAAAGGGAAGATATCGAACGATTCCTCTCCCGTCTAGATGAATATCAGAAAAATATCAAAAAATATTTCTTCCATGACCATAACCAATTCATTTTAGAGGAATTAGATAGAATTATTGATGAAAATATTCAAAGGGATGCTTAGCTAGGTTCCTGGATTTTTAATCATTATTTTTTTTAATACTTCTCTGATGCTCTTACCTAAAAATATTATTCTAAAACCCAAAATATAGGAGCATGAGTCATAGAAGTGGAATATCCAACCTTCCTCTTCATGGGGGCAAAGCACCACGGTGGCTTTTTCAGAGAATGGTGAAGCTGGCTGGTGCTGTTGCTGAGGCTGTAATATTGGAATATGGGTTGAATGAATTTTTACACAGAATTTCTGACCCGCACTGGTTTCAGGCGTTTTCTTGTGTATTGGGATTTGACTGGCATAGTTCCGGAACAACCACCACAACGTGTGGTGCTTTAAAAACTGCTATAAATCCGGAAGTACATGGTATTCTTGTTGCCGGTGGTAAGGGCCGTGCTTCACGCCAAACACCCCATGAAATCCAGGATATAGGTGAAATTTTTTCCTTATCTGAAAAAAAACTGGATGAACTGGCATATTCCAGTAAAATATCCGCCAAGATCGATAATTCATGTATACAGGATGGTTACCAGCTTTATCATCATGTTTTCTTTTTAACTGAAAAAGGCGGGTGGGCTGTTGTGCAGCAAGGAATGAATAAATCCACTAGATATGCTCGACGTTATCATTGGCTCTCTGATTCAGTTGAAGACTACCTTAACGAACCTCATAATGGGATATGTTGTGATATTCAAGAGAAAAAAAGCTTGGATATGACTTCTCCTTTGAGTTTTGATGCCCAACAAACCAGTCTGGATCTGATTCTGGATAACCCTGATCACCTCTGGAAATACTTCTCAAAAAAGCCTCACATTGACCTAAAACAGGCAAGTCTGGATAATTTCTGCCCAGAACTAACATTACCCAGCCACCATCCAGTTCTGGATACTGATCTATCTCCTCGTGAATTTGAAGTACTTAAAAATGCATGGGAACTGCAACCCGACAGTTATGAAGAATTAATATCATTAAAAGGCATGGGTCCTAAGAAGATACGTGCATTAGCCCTTATTTCTGATCTGGTTTATGGTGACAGTCCCAGCTGGAATGATCCAGTTAAATACAGTTTCACCCACGGAGGTAAAGATGGTTTTCCCTACCCTGTGGACCGGGAAGTATATGACCATTCAATCCAGACAATTAAAGATTCATTAGAAGAAGCTAAATTAGAGAAAAAAGACAAGTATCAGGCGATCAAACGATTAGAAAACTTGATTCAATCCGATAATAATTAGTTACAATAGTTGCGCATGGTTTTTAATTGTATATCTCTTAGTTTGGATTATATTTTTGTAATATTCCACTCATTGAACGTTTCATATACCCATTTTTTCATTTTTTTAAAAATAGCTAGGGGTCTGGTTAAATGCACACCGTCGGCATGTGATCAGATCACCATTGTGGACATACATTTCAAGTGTAACTGTTCAAAAAAATAAGGGGGTGGGATACTTTTTATAAGAGTAAGTCATTAATTTTTTTGGCATATAAAAAGTCCAGTTCTGTTAAACCACCACGATCATTGGTGGTTATCTCTAAAGCCACTTTTCCCCATGATAGATTTATTTCAGGGTGATGTTGCATTTCTTCTGCTATTAAACCAGCTTTAACTGTGAATTCAAGTGCGTGTGTGAAATCTGGAAATTCGAAAACTGCTACCAGAGAGTGTTCTTCAAGAACAGACCAGTTTTTAAGGTTATTTGCCCTATTTTTTATTTCTGATGGACTCAGAAGTTCTGGAACATCCATAAAATCACTCACTAAACTTTTTTTCTATCATACTTGTTGGTAATTTTTATTTGACTTTTTCATTTTCAATTAAAATCATAAGTTCCCGGGCTTCTTTGAAAGTTTTATCCTTTTTAAGAGCCTTTTTAGCTGTGTTTAAAGATTGATCATATTCTTTAAGGCAATACAAGCCCTTAGCTTTCATATATAATGCGTATTTATAAAAGTCATCCTTGGGGGATTGTCTTCCCAGAAATAGGTCAAAGGTGTTTACTGCTTCTTGATATTCCTCTAAAATCAGCAGTACATATCCACGGTTGTACCAGGCCATGTTATCGCTGGGTTCCAACCTTATAACTTGTTCAAAACATTTAAGTGCGTCTTGAAATTTTCCAAGCTCCATTAGAGCCACTCCTTTATCATTCCAAGCTGAAACATAGTTATTATCAATGTTTGTCGCACTATCAAAAAATTCGATTGATTTACTAATGTTTCCCTGGTTTAAAAATTCCATAGCTTGTTTGTAGAACATTTCAGCTTCTTTAAGGGCCATACCATCACTTCTGAAAATTGTTTTTGGTAGTTTTTTGGTAACATTATTTTTTGGGTTGTTTATCTTTTTTGTATATTAATAATCCCAATTATAAATAAAAATCGGGTAAAAAGTATTACGAACTACTATTTATTCATTAACTTATTACTCAATCTGCCACTACCATTGATGGGATCAGAATCAGATCTAGCTAATCAGATATTAATCAGACTTTTTTTTTGATGGACNTGATGATCCATACTGTATGTCAGTACTAGGCATTACAGTTAATTACAATACTTACAAAATTAATAGAATTATTAACCAACAATTTTGCAAAAATCATCTTTATCTAGAAAAAGGATTCCAACAGATTTAACTAGTGTGAGTCATTTTTTCATCCATTTTTCTTCGTAGTTCCTGATCCAAATGAGTTCCTTAATCAAGAGATCCCCATGTCCTCGGGGATTATTTTTAATTTCTTCCAATCTGTCTTCAGACAAATGATCCAAGAGTTGTTCCCAATCATCAACATCAGAAAAGGTCTGTTTTTTAACTTGATAAACACTATGCTCAAAAGATTCAAGAACCAAGTCAATATCTTCATCATCCTCAAGAAAAGCAATATGCTGTTCTAAAATTGGTAAAAGAGCATCACTCACTTGGATCTGGGCATTAAGATAAGCTTCATAGGGATTATCATAACAAATGTAATCCACTTTCCTCGGACCTTCACCTTTAGGAAAACCCTCAATACTAGACACATTCTTTTCGCTATCCTGATGATAATACTTCTGAAGATCTTCTGAGAGTTTTGGCCCATTTTTTTCTAAAAATAACTTATAATTCCTAAGTTTTTCTATAACTAAGATTCTCTCATCAGGATTTTCCATTTCCAAGCCCCATTAAAAACTTAAATAAAATTGATAATTAATTATTAGTTATGTATTTCATGATTATAAGGTTCTCCACTTCCAATCTGGGTGGTACATAAATTATTAATAACCCAGAGGGAAAATTCAATTATGTACACTAAAAATATTGAATAAATAAATTCCCCATAACAAAACATGTACAATTATATTTATGGGGAGTTGCACTGGTTTGAATGTTTTTGGTACTTCTAGAATTACTGTATAACCTATAATGGAGGAAACTAAATGCTACATGGAACCAAACTATTGAAAAAGGATTTCGCTAAGATGACCAAGGGCGGAGTGATCATGGATGTGGTTAACGCAGAACAAGCACAAATAGCTGAAGAAGCTGGAGCCGTATCAGTAATGGCCTTGGAGAAAGTCCCAGCAGATATCAGAGCTTCTGGTGGTGTGGCTAGAATGGCTGATCCTAGTAAAGTCACCGAGATCATTGATGCGGTAAGCATTCCAGTAATGGCCAAAGTACGAATCGGCCACTTTGTGGAAGCTCAAGTCCTGGAATCACTGGGTGTTGACATGATTGATGAAAGTGAGGTGCTGACACCTGCTGATGAAAAATATCATATTGATAAGAAGAAGTTCTCCATTCCATTTGTATGTGGGGCCAGGAATCTCGGTGAAGCTCTCCGCAGGATAGACGAAGGTGCAGCCATGATCAGGACCAAAGGAGAAGCTGGCACTGGTAACGTGGTTGAAGCTGTCCGACACATGCGTATGATCCAGGGAACCATCAGAGAACTCAAAGACAAAACTGAAGAAGAATTATGGGCTGTGGCTCGCCAAGAAGAAGCCCAGTTTTATCTGGTAAAAGAAACCCAGAAACAGGGCAGAATACCAGTGCTGAACCTCGCAGCTGGAGGAGTGGCAACACCAGCCGACGCTGCATTAATGATGCAACTCGGAGCAGATGGAGTTTTTGTGGGTAGTGGAATATTCAAATCCGAAAACCCAGTAGTCGTGGCTAAAGCCATCACCGAAGCAACCGCCCATTACCAGGATGCTGAAATTATTGCCGAGGTTTCCAGAGACTTAGGTAAGGCTATGCCGGGATTGGAAATCAGTCAAATTCCAGAATCAGAAAGACTCCAAGACAGAGGTTGGTAAAACCTCTTTTTCACCAGTTTTACTTTTAATTTTATAAAAAAACGACCTATTTTAAATGGTATTTTAAAAAAAATTATATATTATTTTGTCTAATTCTTTAAAATTCTATTATTTTATCTAATAAATCTTCAAATATCCAAATTTTATGGGAAATAAAGGGTTTAAGGAGCTCCGCCAGCTCCGCCTATGTTTTCTCCAGTTACTGCATCTATTTCTATCTCACCAACAATATTTCCGTTTTGGTAAAGGGGAACAACATATATTTGCCTACCATCCGCAGTGGTGAGTGTGGGGGTTTCTGCAGTTACTCCTGGTTCTTCCACAAATCCTTGGGCTATGGTTTTAGCTTCTTCAGCAGATATAATATTACTGTTATTGTTGTTAGTGTTAGGGGATGTTTGATTGGAGATGCTAGTAGTAGTGTTGGTGGTGTTGTTTTTTTCAGTACAACCTGAAACTACAACCATCAAAACCATTAAAGCCATCAACATTGTCAGCGAACATTTTTTAATCATTTTCCTTTTCCTCATTTGTGAATAAGTGATTATTAATATTAGATGATCTACCTTCGATCCTATAAAATTTTGGGAAATTTAATTAGATTCTCACCACCGATCCATTTTTTCTGCATAAATAGATGGGTAAGTGAGGAATTAATTATCATATTTTCTGCCTACCAGGACAGAAGAAGGTGGTACGACCTCCAACTTTAATAACTTCTAAACTTCCACCTTCTGTACAACATCCCCCCTTATGACGATGAGGTAATAAATAGGAATCAGGTAATGAATCAGGTTGATCTTGATATTTTATGGCTATCTCTAGTACTTTTCTCATATTCAAAAAAAGGTCTTCCCATTGACGGTTATCTAACTGGTCAGCACCAGTCATTGGATGGATAGCTGTTTGGTATAATATTTCATCAGCGTAAAGATTACCAATACCTGCTACAAGGTTCTGATTCAGCAGCAATGGTTTTATCATCCCTTTCCTTCCCTTGAAAATTTTCTGAAATTCTTCCAGTTCCACTTGGAGAGCATCTGGTCCCAATTTTTTCAACTTAATGAATTCATCAGGGTCAGTGGTTATGCCCAGTTTACCGAATTTACGTGCATCATCAAAGGCCAAGTGATTACCATTGGAAAAATCTATTTTTAATCGGGGATACGGGGAGGTGTCCTCATTTTTATGGCTGTAATGTAAGTAGCCGGTCATTCCAAAATGCATGATAAGATGTAAGTCATTATCCAACTGAGAAAATAAGTATTTCCCGTATCTCTGGCTGGAAACGAACTTGTGGCCCTCCAGAGTTTTTTCTAACTTTTCATGGTTATTGTAAACCACCAGCTTAGGACTTTTCACATCCACCTTTTTTATCAGTTGGTTAAGGGCATGTTCATCAAAATAGCGTTTAAAAATTTCAACACTGGGTAGTTCCGGCATTTTATTCACTCATTCCTGAATTTTTTTCACATATAATCCTACATTAATATTTAAAATGCCCATAGTGGCTCTTAATTTCTTATTTTTCATTTACTTATCCCATGCTCCAGTGATTAATATGATTCCTATTAATTTTTTATAAGTTTTTGGCGGATATTCATTGTATCTAAAGTGGCCAAGTTGAGTATATATTTCCCAAATCCTATTGGAACTTTCCCTATCCTACTGGAACTTCAGGGGTTAGGGGATGGTGTCAGGAGAAACTACTGATTTTTTCTGCAAATGACATTTTCAGAAATGACATTTTTATCATCCAACTAGAAAAAGAGCTATTTAAAACTAATAATGAATAGCTAGGTATTTTTGGTTTGATAATTCCAATTTTTTTAAAAAAATAATAAAAGAAGGGTTAGAAGAACTTATAAAAACTTCTAAATATTATTATAAGTTTTTAACTGTTTTAGAGTCATTAACACTTATGGGTGATTCTAACCCTGCCATTTTAACTCCAGTCATGGCTGAAGATTCCATAGTAAGAGCCCGAAGATCATCCTTTTCTAGTTTCAAGATATCGGTGTTACCAGCATGTTGAGTTAACATTGCTGCTTCTTCGGTCATGGCTTCGATGTAGCGGGCCACACGCTTACCACCTTCCATGTAATCTAATCTGCGTCTTAATTGTGGATTTTGGGTGGCTATTCCTTTACGACAGGTTCCAGCATAACATGTTTGGCAGACTCTGCAACCAATACTTACCAGGGCACTGGTTGCAATGTAACAGGCGTCAGCCCCAAGAGCTATGGCCTTGGCAACATCTGCCCCATTTCTTATTCCTCCAGCAGCAACCAAATTTATTTCATCCCTTAAATTCACTTCTTTAAGTGCTTCATCAGCTTCTACAATTGCGGCAATGGTGGGCACTCCACTGTGTTCTGTAATTACACTGGGTCCTGCTCCGGTACCTCCCTGCATACCATCCACTACAATAATATCTGCGCCACATTTTGCTGCAATTTTCACATCAGCACTGACCCTTCCACTACCGAATTTAACAATGATAGGCACTTTCCAGTCGGTTATTTCTCTGATTTGGTTGATTTTCATAGTTAAATCTTCAGGTCCAACAATATCCATATGTCTGGCTGGACTTAGTGCATCGGTACCTTCCGGAATCATTCGTATTTTTGAGATTTCTGCAGTGACTTTTTCTGCTAAAAGATGCCCTCCCAATCCAGTTTTAGCACCTTGACCAATTTTAATCTCCACTGCATCTGAATTGTTCAAGTATTCTGCACTAACTCCGAAACGACCAGACGCATACTGGGATATTAGTTTATTAGCATATCTACGTTCTTCTGGGAGCATTCCTCCTTCCCCAGTGTTGGCGGCAGTACCAGCTAAGGTGGCGCCCATGGCCAGGGCAATTTTTGCTTCTTTGGATAATGCTCCAAAGCTCATTCCAGCAATCATAATTGGAGTGTCTATAACCAGCGGGTTTTCAGCGTAACGGGTTCCGAGAACTACACGGGTGTTGCATGGTTCTCTGTATTTGTCAATGGGTGGACGGGAGGCTTGAGCTGGTACTACAACCAGATCATCAAAGGTAGGTAGGGGGCGGGTTGCACCGCAGCCTCGAACTTGGTAGGTTCCTTCTGATGATTTTCGGTTTATTTCCACCAGATCGTTAAAGCTCCAAACATTCCTAATATCTTCCGGTATTGCCATAACTTCTATAGCATGGTTAGGGCACATTTCTTCACAAATACGGCATCCAACACAATTTTCATGGTTTAAAGGGAATGGTTGGTCATTTACTATTTCAAATACTCCATGAGGGCAGTTATTGTAACAGGAATAACAGTTCTTACAGAGATTTTCATCAGGATTGTCACAGAGATACCAGCAACAACCAGGGCGACTGAAATTTCTCAAGCACAGTTCCTGATTTCTTTCAATTTTAAAAGGCATCTAAGACACCTCCTTTACTGAATCATTTCTAAAATCTTGAGGATCTTTTTTGTAATATTCTTTAAGTACTTTAAAAACAGGACAAGCTGAGTATTTAGTGCCTGCAGCTTTTTTAACATCTTCTACATTAGAAGTTAGTATAGCGTTTGGTTTCCATGGATTTTCAGCCATTTTATCCGCAACCACTGCCTTTTCTGAGATATTGTCCTCTAAAAGATAATTCAATATGGCAGTAACCACTCCACCATCTTGGCCTTTTACATTAGATGCGCGTGCTGAAACAATTTTCAAGTAGTCTCCCAAGGCTTTCTGGTCCAGATCTCTGTTTAAAACTTCTTGTGATAAGTAAGTGCGGGGGCAAGCCATATAACATAAGTTACATTCTGGTGGGCAATTTCCCTTTAACTGTGGTCTGCGATCCTCGATGGATATTATGTTCTCAGGACAAACGCAGTAACAAGCACCACAAAGCACACAACTACCTATATCAATGACGTCTGCTTTGAGATCATCAAATTGGCAGGAGAATACTTCATTCATGAACTCTTCATCATTAATGTATCGCCGGTAAAGCACTGGTCTGGCAACTGATTCTCTTTTTTTAATTTCTTCCTGGTTTTCTGTTTTTTTCTTTTTAGCAAGTTTTGTTAGTAAGTTTAAACTTGACTCTTCGAATGGTTTTGTTTCTATGAAACCTTCATTTTCAGCTTTTTGCAATGCTCTAAGGCCTTTTTCTGTCCTGGCGATTACGGTGGACCACCCCTGATCTGATCCAACTGATCCCACTGACAGATCAGCCAGTTCTGAGGTGTAATCCATGCACACTTGGCAGTTTTTTCGCATAAAACTCTTGGCTTGGGATAGCGGTAACTTAAAAACATTCCCATTATTCAGATAAGCCCATAAATATCCTTTTTCAACCCGGAATTCATCGATATCTTCTATTTTGATATTTTTTTCTGATAAGAATTCCTTAAGGTATAAATGGGAAAAGTTTTCCATACAGAAAAGTCCTAATTTAAAATCAATTGGGGATCTACCCAGAACTTCTGCATAATGGTCCATTTTTTCGGCAGCTATGATGTGGCAGGGAGTTCCTACCAGAGCTACATTTGTTTGAAGGTTTAGGTTATTGTTCATATTTATCCCTCCTCAGAATCCTTACCATAAAATGGTCTATCACTTCGTGGCACTATTTTTTGGAATTTTTGGTAATCTTCTTCTGTTAGAGTGAATTCATAGTTTTCGAGGAGTTCTTTCAATTTTTCTATTTCATCTTTGTCAAGTTCTTCGATCATGGCGTTTTTTCCAAGACTTTTGATCTTACCCTTCACATAAATGGTTCCTCTAATCATTGATTCTCCTGCGTCTTCAGAAATGTCTCCGAGGATAATTAGTTGTCCGCCCATCATGTAACGGCCGCTCATGAATCCTGAATTTCCTCCTATGATGACAGTGCCGTTTTTCATGATTTCCCCGGTGCGAGAGCCAACATCTTTTTTCACAACAACTGTTCCATTATAAATCCCTTGGCCAACACCATCCCCAGCAGAACCGTCAACAATAACTTCTCCTTGGGTCATGTTATCTCCAGGGAACCAGCCAGCGTTTCCATTGATATGAACACGAGCTCCGTGGATCATGGTTGCTGCAAAATAACCGGCNGATCCATCTATTACTATGTCNACTGGTTCTGTGAGTCCAGCTAATAAGTAATGCATGGAATTTGGGTTTTCAATTATAATACGGTCGTTTTCTTTGGCAGCTTGTTTAACAGCACGATTGACTTCTCTTGGCTGTTTATTTGCAGCGTTAATTTTAATTTCTTTCATTTTTTCCTCCTAAATGGTGTAAGCACGGGTTTCTCCTGGTGATATCTGTTCAATGTTTGAAGTGTCTATCACTTCTCGAAGGGCCACTTCTTCAGAGGCAATTGCAAATATTTCATCATTTTCAGCCATGACTCCGGGCCTGAGGCCGAGTTTGTCCTTTGCAATTCCAACTCCTTGGGGTGTGCCTATCATATATGAAAATGGTCCATCCATGTCTTTAACTGACTGTTCTAAGCTTTCTTCNAGACTGTAATCTTGGGATANTTTATCTGCAATGTAGTGCACAATGCACTCGGTATCATTGTCCGTTTCAAAAATATGGCCTTTGCGCTCTAAGGAGTCCCTTATTTTCCAGTAATTGGTGATTTGGCCGTTGTGAACCACAGTTATGTCGGGTATGATATAACTCTGAAAGGGATGGGCGTGGTAACGGTCCACTATACTTTCGGTGGAAAAACGTACGTGTCCAATGGCATGGGTACCTATCTTCTCTTCGGTGTTGTAACGGGCGGCAATATCCTTGACCAATCCCACATCCTTGATCATTTCAAATGAATGAGCTCCATTTAGGACAGTCACGCCTTCAATTTCATCCACACACATAATCAGTGGTTTTAGTTGTGAAAAGGATGCTAAAACTATTTTAAACCGGTATATGATGGAATTTTCTACTGAATGGATTATTTCTTCGCTTTGGATTGGAAAAATAGTGTTCACTTTGTTTTTAACTTCTTCTAAAAGCTCAGGTTTTTCTTTAATTTCGATATTTAATATGTATTCATGTTCATTTAATCCTAAACCGCCGTAAATAGCGAACCCTGCTGAATCTGTTCCTCTATGTTGTAGGTCGTTAAGCATGTGGGTCATGTACTTGCCCACTGGATGAATTTTCTTATCTTTAAATACTATTCCTGCGATTCCACACAATTTATTACCTCCTCTATGAAATTCTTATGAGTTATCGTATTTTCGTTGAGTTTTGGATGAAATTCTATTGTTTATGGTTTTTTATAGATGACTGCGATTTGTTTATCAGTGATGATGGTTGTTTTTCAGTTCCCTTTTGGAAAGTGTAGTGTGTTTGATAAAAAAATAACTTCTAATATAATGATAATCCATTATTTTTAGTTTTATTTGATTTGAATGGGAATTCATACCTTCCAAAACCATTTAATTTAACTTTCATGCGTATTAGGTCAAGCAATGTATGATTAATGATTATTTTTAATTTTTTCCTGCACAAGTGTATTAATGCTGGGGTTGGGTGTGTTGATCAAATATGTCCTTTTTTGGATGAATCTATAAATGGATTTTGTCCTTTTTTCAGGGAAATAATAATTGTCTGGCATTCTACTACTTTTCCAGCAATTTTATCGTTAAAAGATTTTGTTTCAAGGTCATTTGCTTGACGGTTTCGTGGGTAATAGCCATGTGTTGGTAGATGTCTTCTTGAAGGTTTTGTGCTCTAGTTTTTTGCCATGCCAATGCTTGATCTTATCTGTTTTTTTTTAATTGGTGGTAAGTAAAGAAATATTATGCACCATAGGATATAAACTTACCGGAAATCTTGTTCCGGCGACTTATCTTTTTAAAACAAAATTTGAAATTACTCAATAAACCTGTACAATGTTTAATTATTTCGAAATTTTTTAGTTCAAATGAACATTCTTATAAATCATGCGGATATGGCATACTTATATATGCATAAAAAAACATATATTAAAGCCAATAAGTAAAAGGAGGATTATTTATGGTTGAATTATACGAAAAAATGGTTAAAGAAGCAATGGCAGCTCAAAAAGCCGATGTAGAAACTATTAAAAATAAAAGAGGAACCAAATTCAATATAAAAGACACTAAATCATACCTTGATGTAGTGGAAAAAATGGAAACATTACCCGAACAATCAGAATCAGTCATAAACCTCCACGTAGATTCAGTAAAAGCTCATTACAATACCTTAAGCGGCTTAACCGATTACATCAGACCTGAAGATGATCCATTTGTGGAACACTATCAAACACCAGCAATTCTGGAAATAATTCGCGAAGTAGACTCTGAATTTAAAACCAGCCTCGATAAATTCATTGAAGCCATAGGAAAAGCCGAAGCATTGATTGGTAAAGAAGTTGTCCGTAGATACGGCGGATTTTACGGACCGACTTGTGTGGTTGATTTTGCCCTGATGCCAGGTAGTACCAGTAACACCATAAATCGAATACTTAAAACAGTGGACATTCCTGAAAACCATAAACAAGCTATATTATCTGCTAAATCATGGGGAATGAATACCTCTTATGGTATAGGCGAGGTTTTTTCCAATGAAATCGAAGCTGGAACCACCGTGGCCCAAGCAGCAAAAAAAGAAATAGAACAACTTCAGAATATCTACCAAAACCCAGTTGAAGCCCAAGCAGAACTAATGGATAATGCTGGGCACACATCATTCGATGTTCGCAAGTACATGTCCCAATATGGGGATAAAATGGAAGAAACCATTAAAGCAGCCATGGATGACGGGGTACATTACGGAAACATCCTCACAGTCCCAGCTTACTGTGTCGGGGATGTATCTCACCACATTGCCCAGTCAACCTTTAACATGTGTAAAGATGATGTCACTATGGCCATAATCGAAGCCACCACTGCTGTAATGGATTCCACATTGAACAAAGCCCTTCCTAAATTTAAGAATGAACACGAGATTCTTTCACTGGCTACTGGTTCATCAGCATGTGCTGTGGAATACATACTGGAGTTAGACGGTTTCAACGCACCAACAGTGGTAAATCTGCTAACCCAAAGGTTCCACAACTTTGTACAACTGAATCCAACCAGGGGCGGTGCTGCCGAACTGCACAACAGCGACTTTATGGACATGATCTACAGAGGATGGGGTTACGTTGACGAAGCCCGCAGACTACTCAATGGTTCTTCTGGTAAATTAGTACCAAAAGTGTCTGGCTATGCAGTTGATCTTGAACCAATACACCAAAATGAAGTGATAATGAATCCGCAACGCTACACCTACCCTGCTTGTGCCATCACTGTCCGTTTCTCATCGCTCATGAGACTGGCAGATTATCCATGCCTACTAACCAGTGAACCAGTAACTGCTACCATGCTAACTAACATCATAGCCCTTAATAAGGAGAACCCAGCATCTCCGGTAAGAACTTGTAAAAACTGTGCTGCAGCATCATTAGTTGACTTCAGACACCACCACTGCCAATGGAGAGAAGCAGTATAATGAAGTTGTTCTTATTTAGAACAACTCATTAATTCCATTTTTTTAAGATAAACATGGGGGTTAATAAATGAAGTGTTATATATGTGCCGAAGAAGGTAAATCAACCGATGCAGTGGCTATGTGCATAGTTTGCGGTATGGGATTGTGTATGGACCATGCTATACGCCAGGAAATAGAATTATGGACTGGAGGTTATCCTTTCCCTGCTGAGAAAATAGAGGAAACACTTCCCAGAATACTATGTAAATATTGTGCAATGGCCCTTAAAAAAGGTGAACCTAAAGGAGGGTGAATAAATGATCCCTTTAATGAAAAGATCAGTAGCTGAACTAATTGGAACTTTCCTCCTGGTTTTTTTTGGTACAGGNGCAGCTATCATCACTTTGATGATAAGTAAAGGCCAAACGCCTCCTAACTCTTTTAACATAGGGATAGGTGCTCTGGGTGGCCTTGGTGACTGGTTAGCAATTGGTTTAGCTTTTGGATTAGTGATCACTGCATGTATCTATGCGTTTGGTAAAATATCAGGTTGTCATATAAATCCAGCAGTTACTTTAGCTTTGTGGGCGGCGAAAAAATTCCCTTCACGTGATGTGACACCCTACATAGTTGCTCAGCTTATTGGGGCAACTCTGGCCAGCTTTACATTAGCATTTATACTGGGAATGGGAGCAGTTAACACCGGAGGATTAGGTGCTACAGCACCATTTGAAGGTATTGGTTATGTACAAGCTATTATAGCTGAAGCAATTGGAACATTCATCCTTATGCTGGCTATAATGGGAGTTGCAGTAGATAAGGAAGCACCTCCAGGTTTTGCAGGTCTAATCATTGGTTTAACTGTTGCTGGTATTATAACAACTTTGGGAAACATCACTGGGGCGTCAATTAACCCTGCCAGGACATTTGGGCCATATCTCGGTGATCTGGTTTTAGGTGGATCTAATCTGTGGATATTTTTCCCAATATACCTAATAGGACCCATAGCAGGAGCAATTCTAGCTGCACTTGTATACAATTACCTATCAGAAGGAACTGGATAACTAAACCAACCTTTTTTTTAACTTTTTTTTTCTTAGG
>JGI24709J26583_10000368_pt1 | contig 37912 bp, 35 predicted proteins | sample BioPla2DNA1_FD_26583 | JGI IMG/M metagenome (IMG submission 26583) | reverse complement strand
TTGCCTGAATATTAAATGCTGAAATGGCATTTTAAAAAACTCTCTTGTGAGAGTATTGGCAGGAGATGGGTTCATGCTTTTACCGTGTACAATGCATTGCTGGTGTTAGATTTTAGCAGGTGCTTGTGGTATAATAAATGTATTCGGGTGGGGGTTTTTCGTTCATGAGTCAAAGGGATAGTAAAGATATCAAGAGTGATTATAGAATGTTTACAACAAAGAAAAAAGTTATCTTTTATTTCTTTTTAGTTGCCCTCATCATTTTCTTTATTTTCAACTGGTTATTTTATAAGGTGTATTCATCCAATATAGAGCAGGTTGTGTTCACTGAGAGTAAAAATGGAGTAAGCAAGACAATGGAATATGTGGACATGATCTTAGATAGTATGGAGTATACCGCTGACATTGCACAAAACAATATTCAAATACAAAATAAGCTTGAGTTTGGGGATCGGAACGAAGGGAGCGACTATTTTGTTGATAGGGATATAATAAACATACTACAGAGTATTGTTACAAATTCCGTTAACAGAGCCGCATCAGTTGATTTGTTTCTTGATAAAAACAGGAAGCTATACACCAGTGACTACGGAGTGTATTCAAATCTTCCGCCGGACATAGTGGATTATTATATTTCACTAAAGGAAAATGAAAACAGATTTACTCTTACAGATGGATACCGCAAAAGTTTGAACTTTATATTGGACAGAAACTATGAACAGATTACGATGATAAGACCTCTGTATGAGCTGTCAACGGGTAAGAAATCCGGATTGCTTGCGGTGAATTTTGACAAATACTATATAAAGAATATCATTAAGGGCAAAGCTGATTATAACAATATTATTCTAGACAGAAACAACAGCACAATTATCAGTGCTTTTGCCGAAAACATTGTATATACTGAGGAACAGATTGACGAAATTAAATCCCTTGTTGTTGGAGAAAGGGGCGAAAAACTGTGTTGGATAGGTGGAGAAAAGTACATTCTTGTGTATGATTCGTCAAAATACTCTGGGTGGAAGTTTGTAACCTTTGTTCCTGCAATCTCATCAATGCAACATATGTCAAAACTCAGGGATTCCATATTTATTCTTTTCCTTATAATGAATGTAGTAACTGCAATGGCTCTTATATTTCTCCTTTCTAGAAAAGTTTACAGTAAGTTGAATAGATTAATAGCTTCCATGAAGGAAGTTGAGAAAGGGAATCTCAATGTAAGCATAGTGCATAGTGATACCGATGAATTTGGGTTTATGTATTCTAGTTTTAACGATATGGTGGAAAAAATACGCAATCTATTTGAAGAGCTTTATACACAGAAATTACTTCAGAAAGAAGCACAGTTAAAGCTTCTTCAGGCAAAAATTAATCCCCACTTCATATACAATATTTTTGACAATATGAACTGGTTGATTCAACTGGAACGATATGATGAACTCGAAATATTGGTCGATTCAGTTTCTACCTATTTCAAACGCAGTCTCAATGCAGGGAAGGATTTTATATCCGTTGCCGATACCCTGGAGCAACTGGAAAGTTATGTACAAATACAAAAAATACGCTTTAAAAACCGTTTTGAGTGTATCTTTGATTTTGATGAGGAGATCATCGACATGATAATACCTAATTTTATATTGCAGCCATTGCTGGAGAATGCTATTTGTCACGGGGTTGAGCCAAAGACCGAGAAATGCCTGATACAGGTCAAAGGTATTAAGATTAAGGAAAGAGTTTTTTTTACTATTGAGGATGACGGTGCGGGAATAAGTGCCGATACCCTGAAAAAAATTTCTGATTTTCTCGCAAACGATAAGACAGATGAAGATAATTATTTTGCCCTTGCCAATATAAACAAACGAATCAAGCTCTATTATGGAGAAGAATATGGCCTGACTATCCGCAGTACTGAGGGGGTGGGGACTAAGGTAACGGTGATTATACCATTCGAATTTAATTAGATTAGTCTTTGGGGGTTTATTTATGCTGAAAATGCTTATTGCTGATGATGAGCAGATTATTTTAGACGGACTTAAAGAAAGCATTGATTGGAAGAGCTATGATATAGAAGTTGTCGGAACGGCTCAGAATGGAGTAGAGGCACTGGAACAGGTGACTTCCTTAAAGGTTGACATTGTTATAACTGATATTCGGATGCCGGGATTGAATGGACTTGAACTTATAAAGGAAATCAGAAAAGTCAGGCAGAATGTTAAAATCATAATTATCAGTGCTTATGAACAGTTTGATTTTGCACAGGAAGCAATTTCCCTAGGTGTACAATCTTACATAACCAAGCCTCTTAAAAAGAAAAAGATTGTAGAAGAGGTTTTAAACGTAAGAAATATTATTTTGAAAGAAAAAATGGAAAAAGAGGACAAGGCTTGGTTAGAAGAACAGTATCTAAACAACCTTCCCATTCTTCGGGAACACTTCCATAATAACCTTATTATGGGTAGAACTAGGCAGATGAGTGACTTTGCCCGGCAATTTGCAATATATGAAATTGAACTTGAAGAGACAAATATTGGCGTGGTGGTATTTACTATCGATGGTCAAACAGATACTCAGGAGGAGTTTTTTGAAAAGAGCTTTCAACTTGTTAATATAAGAATTGCGGAAATGATACGCAAGTTTCTTCCTAAAGATTATAAGAAGATTGTTTTCCAAAGCTACAATAATGAAGTTGTGGTTATATTCAATGCCGGCAGTGACTCTGCTACTGCTATCAAAGATGTTACTCTTATGGCGGAAAATATCAAGAATACCATTTTTCTTGAAGCGAAAGTATCGGTCAGTGCAGGAGTTGGAAGAATCTATCCCCATATAAGGGATGCTTCTCTGTCTTATCAGGAAGCTGTAAAGGCACTTAATTATCGGCTTATTTATGGAAACAGTACCGTGTTATATATTGACCATGTAGAGATGAAAGAGATGAAGCATGCGTACCTTTTCAACGATCTTAATGAAACTTTAAAAAATCTGCAGAACACTCTTTCTACCGGCAGTGCAAATGAAGTGAAGAAGTTGACCGGGACTACAATTTCGCAGATAGTTAGTTGTGAAAGTATTCCGTATTACTATGTACAGCAGGTGTACTGCCAGCTTTTATCATCGCTTTTGAGGACGCTTTACGAAATGAACATATCTTTAGAAGACCTCTATAACACGCCTGTGCATCTCTATGGCGAATTGTTCAAAAAAGGAACTCTTGAAGAGATTGAGCAATGGTATGATGATCTGGTAGAACGGGCATGTTCTGCTATTAATCAAAAAAAGGACGAAAAAACAAGTGTAGTAATAAGTTCTGCGGTTAGATATATCAAAGAGAACTGTAAAAGGGATATATCCCTTGGAGAGGTGGCTGAATTTGTTAATTTAAACCCCTCGTACCTTAGCAGGATTTTTAAGGAGGAGAAGGGGATTCAGTTTGTGGAATATGTCAGAAATGTAAAAATGGACATGGCAAAGGAAATGTTGAAAAATAGTCATAAAAAGATTTATCAGATAAGTGAAGAACTGGGATATCAAAATGTGCAGTATTTTTCCACTATATTTAAAAATACAGTGGGAATGACGCCCGTTGAATACAGAAAAGTGAGCAAGGGATAAAGTTTGTTCCAAAATAATACAATTGTTGCTTTATACCTAAATAATGCAATTGCTGCTTTATACCGATAATATGTGATTTCATATAAAAGGGAGGTAAAAAATGAGAATTGGAGTAAGAGCACATGACTTTGGAAAACAGCCGGTGGAAGATCTGGCACGAAAAATATCCCAAATGGGTTATGATTGTATACAACTTGCACTTTCAAAGGCGATTTATGGCATGGATTTCAGCTTGGGAAAGTTAAATCCGGGAATGGCATGGAGAATTGGAAAAACCTTTGAGAAGTATGGTATTCAGATAGCGGTATTGGGCTGTTATATTAATCCTGTCCATCCTGATAAGACAGAACGAAGACATCAAATTGAGCAATTTAAAGAGCACTTGAGGTTTGCACGGGACTTTGGCTGCGGTATTGTTGCAACTGAAACCGGTTCTCTTAATGGAGACTTTTCATTTCACCCTGATAATCATGGTGAGAAGGCTTTATATGATTTAGTTGAGAGTATAAAGGAGATGACTGAGGAAGCAGAACGTTTTGGCGTAATCACTGCAATTGAAGGGGTAACCCGATATGTAACCCATACGCCGGAAAGAGTTGCTAGAGTTCTTGAGTTGATTGATTCTAATAATCTTCAAGTGGTTTTTGACCCGGTTAATTTAATTTCTATAGATAATTATAAGAATCAGGAAGACATAATTACGAGATCCTTCGAGCTTTTTGGAGATCGAATTGTAATATTGCATGCAAAGGATTTTATTATCTCAGAGGGGCAAACCAAATCGGTGCAGGCAGGAAAAGGAATGCTCAACTATGAACTGCTGTTTAAGTTGCTAAAGGCTTACAAGCCCGATATTAATATTTTGATGGAGAATGCTAAACCCGAAACTATGGCAGAGGGGATATCATATCTGAAATCAAAATATTATGATTAAAACACTGTAGGATATAGATGCATTAAAGACATATATTAAATTGGAAAATACAGTGAAAACTGATTTGTTGTTTAATAAAATGAAAAGGAGCTATTTTATAAAACCCACGAGACAATGCTTTATGCATTGTCTCGTGGGTTTATATCAAAATTGCAGGAGGACAGTTTTATTTTATGGGAATTTTCCAATTCAATTGCCGATCCTTCCTGTTCAAATATTGTTACATGGTCAAAGTGTATATCCTTTGCATTGCAACAATAGATTCCTTTCTTTTTCATTGGCTGAAGGTCACTCATCATTGCAGGTATTCCTTCGGAGGCGTCTTTTGCCATTGATATGGATACATGGCTAAAGAGGATTTGGATGACTGGCATTTCAGGAAGTCCGTATATGAATGCAGCAGAAGCGTGGGTATTGCGGGCAATAATGTTGCAGAAGCGGAGATTCCTGAAAACAGGTGTTTGAGATGTAACACGATGAGGGGACTTGTCTTGAACACTCGGGTCCTTTCCTCCTTCACCACAGAAATAGAATTGGTTAATAACTATTGGACACATCACGTTATTCATCTCCAGGTCGGTGACTAAAATGTTTTCAACGACACCGCCCCTTTGGCGACGGGTTTTCAAACGTATACCTCTATCCGTACCTTCAAACACACAATTGGAAATAATGACGTTTTTTACCCCGCCGCTCATTTCGCTCCCTATAACTACCCCACCATGTCCATGCAATAAGGTACAATTCTCAATGGTGACATCCTCACAGCTCACCATGGTGTTGCATTTTTCGGTGCCGGATTTAAGGGCTATACAATCGTCTCCGACATCTACATAGCAATTGGTGATATGTACTTTTTTGGATGAGTCGGGATTTATTCCGTCGGTATTGGGCGAATCAGCTGGATTTATTACGGTGACATTATTGATCTTAATATCTACACACCGAATGGGATTAATTGTCCATGCCGGTGAATTTATAAGCTTGATTCCGTCTATGGTTATCCGGCTGGAATCTTCGAAGCTTACCAAGCGGGGTCTTGGATGTGACAAAGTGCCTGCTTTAAACTGTTTCCACCAGAAATCTCCCTGTCCGTCGAGAGTGCCTTGACCTGTGATAGATACATTTTCTATGTTTTTCCCATAAATCATAGGCATATAAACTTCTTGAGAGGATCCTTCCCACTGGGAGTGGATTACGGGATAGTCGGAGATGTTTTGCGAAAAAATAATGTTTGCTTTTTTGCTCAGTTGTAGGTGGATATTGCTTTTAAGCTCAAGGGGACCTGTTAAAAAAACGCCATCCGGCACGTATACTGTGCCTTCTCCGCATTTTAGGCATTCTTCTATGGAAGCTTTAAAAGCTGATGTGCTAAGGGTTGAACCTGTAGGATCAGCTCCAAATTGTGTGATATCAAATGTTTTGGATACTCTATTCATAATTAAATGCATCCTTCCTAAATATTTTTTAATTTTTATTAAAAAGTTTAATTATTTCAGCTGTAGCAAGCATGAGTGGACCATAGCCCTTGTAGTCGTTTGTTGCCACAGGCTCGTTGATATAGTAAGCGAAGGAGCCGTTACGGTATGGATTGCCTCCAAGGCCTGCAACAGAACACACATTTTTTAGATCGACAAAATCATCGGGGGTAAATTCAATAAATTGTTCCACAATGCCGTCAAAGGCTTTTTTGACATAAGGTATATATTTATCATCGAGATATCCTAATCGAATACCTTTTGCCAAGGTATATGTAAACATGCATGATGCAGAAGATTCAAGATAATTCCCCGCTTGGTTTCCTTTATCAAGAACCTGATACCATACACCGGTTTTAGTATCCTGAATTGAAATTATAGCTTGTGCAAGATCGCGAAGAATAGCAACAATATTGTTTCTGTTTTTATGGTGACTGGGGAAGAAATCAAGGGTGTCTGCCAGTGCCATAGAGTACCATCCCATGGCACGCCCCCAAAAATGCGGAGAACAGCCCGTGACATCATCAGCCCATTTCATGCCCTTGCTTTCGTCCCAAGCATGATAGAGGAGTCCGGTTTTCGGATCCCGGGTATGTTCATTGATTAATATAACCTGATTTGCAATATCGTCAAAGGCTTTTGGTGTATTCATCATCAATGCGTATTGTGCGTAGAAGGGTGAGCTCATATATACACCGTCAAGCCACATCTGGTGGGGATAAATTCTTTTGTGCCAGAAACCGCCTTGAAGATTTCTTGGCTGCAGGATAAGCTGTTTGCAGAGTAAAGAAGCAGCGTTTATATAGCGTTCTTCATGCGTGTGTTGGTATAAAAATAGCAGGACTTTTCCGGGGTTTATATGATCCAGATTCAATTCGTAGATATCATAGCCTGAAATATTTCCATCTATATCAATAAAGCGATCCATATGTTCTTTAATATAATGAAAATAGACTTCATCTTTTGTTTCGTACCAAACGGCTTCAATAGATTTTAGTATAAGACCAAATTCATAGCACCATTTTTCCATGTATTTCGATTTTCGGTTCATAACACTATGAGCCATTTTTTTTAGTAATACAGAATTATTTATATCCATCATATATACTCCTTTCTTATAGATGATATTTACATATAAATTATATATCAACCTCTTAACAAAATCTGCGTGAATCGTGCTTAAAAGTATAAATAACAATCAAATATTGCTTTTTGGCAAAGAAAGTGATATACTGCTTATCAGGGAAAGGAGGGGATTTTTGTCAGTAACTATATAGAGACATATTCAACAGCGGATAATACCTTTTCAATTTCAAGCAGTACCGTGACCGGCTTTTTTTCAATGAACCAAAAGCATGTCCATGAAAAGTATGAGATATATTATCTAGCTTCGGGAGAAAGGTATTACTTTATTAAAGACAGTGTTTTTCGGATTAAAAAGGGACATCTAGTCTTTATCAATCAGGGAGTTATGCATAAGACCACTGATGCAGATTTACCGGATCACCGGAGGATGCTGGTGTATTTTGAAAAAAGATTTCTTGAAACCTTAAATGGATCCGTGGGATTGCTTCTTGATTTCCTTGCACAGAAAAATTATTGTGTTATGGAGCTATCTATAAAAGAACAAAACTATGTTGAAAACGTATATCAAGAGATGAATGAAGAAATTCTTAAAAAGGAAGTTGGTTTTGAAGTATCTCTTCAGGGGCTTTTGATGAAGTTTCTTGTATTTATTGCAAGACATTTGGAGGAGCATAATGAAAGGAAATACTTTTCCAATTGTCCAAAACACGAAAAGATAGCAGATGTTGTTAAGTTTATCGATTCACATTATAGTGAGCAGTTATCTATTGGAGAAATCGCAGAGCATTTCTATATCAGTCAGTACTATTTGTGCCGTACCTTTAAAGAGATTACGGGGTATACGCTGGTACAATACATCAATAGTGTTCGTGTTAAAGAGGCACAGAGGCTTTTGGTCAACGATGAGCTGAAGATGATACAAGTTGCTGAAAAGGCCGGATTTGGCAGTGTTGCACAGTTTAATAGGGTATTCCGTGAGCTTATCGGNTCCTCGCCACTAAGTTACAGAAAATCACTTAAAACCAAATAAGTGAATATTTGTTTAAAGGTATAACAGCAATTTTTGCAATATATAGGTCAACTAAAGACGAGAAATATAGAATTGGGCTGCTATATAATATATTTGCATATTGATGTTTGCGGGGTGTATATTTTTCTTCACACCTAATAAATGCACCCGTGCTTATACCAAAACAGGGGGGTACTGGAGTGGAAGTACTAAGCAGAATGCTCATAAAGGAAAAAAGCTATAAAAATGTACCGGATTTAAAGATCGGTTCATTAGAACCCCATCCGGAAAAGGTACTTCAGTTTGGTGAAGGAAATTTTCTTCGGGGATTTGTCGATTGGATGTTTAACCGTTTAAACTCAAAGGGACTGTTTAATGGCAGTGTTGTTGTGGTTCAGCCTATAAAAAGTGGGCTTATAGATGTCATCAACGGCCAGGATGGCTTGTATACACTCTTGTTGAGAGGTATTCAAAACGGAACGGTTGTAAATAACAAGGAGATCATTACTGCCATTAGTCGGGGAATAGATTTATATTCCGGTTTCGATGAATTTCTTCAATTGGCACAAAACCCGGAGCTAAGGGTAATTGTATCTAACACCACGGAAGCGGGGATTGGGTATAGTTCCACCGATAAGCCGGATGATAGGCCGCCTGAATCATTTCCGGGGAAGCTTACAGTATTTTTATATCATAGATTCAAAGCCTTTGATGGTGATATAAATAAGGGGTTTATTATCATGCCTTGTGAATTGATTGATAGAAATGGGGACAATCTTAAAGAAATTGTTCTGAGGCTGGCAAGGGAGTGGGAATTGGGAAATTCCTTTGAAGAATGGATTGAAAAGGCCAATTATTTTATGAATACACTGGTGGACAGAATAGTAACTGGTTATCCCAAGGATGAAATAGAGAGTATTACCGAGATGCTAGGATACAAGGATAACCTTGTGGACACAGGAGAAATATTTCATCTGTGGGTGATTGAGGGGGATAAAAAGCTTGAAAAAGAGCTTCCGTTTAGGGAGGTCGGTCTCAATGTCATATGGACGGATGATATGGAGCAATACAGAACCCGAAAGGTAAGGATACTCAATGGAGCCCATACCATGACAGTGCTTGCGGCGTACCTTTATGGACTCAATACCGTCGAAGAATGCATTGATGATAAGATAATCAATGCTTATATGAAAAAGGGTATATTTGAGGAGATTATTCCTACCCTTAGTCTTTCGGAAAAGGAACTGAAGCAATATGCAAAAGATGTGTTAGAAAGATTTTCCAATCCCTTTATTAAGCATTATCTTCTGAGTATTTCGTTAAATTCGGTATCCAAGTTCAAAACCCGTGTACTTCCCTCTATTTTGGAGTATGTGAAAAGAAAGGGAAATCTGCCTCAGGTACTTACTTTTTCATTGGCTGCAATGTTTGCATTTTACAAAGGGGAGTCAATAAAGGACGGTTCACTTATTGGAAAGAGAAACGGGAAGGAGTATAAAATAACGGATGCTCCGGACGTACTTAACACTTTTTTATATGAGTGGAACCGTTGGGACGGAACAAAAACAGACATGGAATTGATGTGTTCTAAACTTCTTTCCAGAGAAGATTGGTGGGGTTGTGATCTAAGCATCGTGCCCGGATTATTAGATCAGGTATCGGATTACCTTTTTGGAATCACAGCTTATGGAATGGAAAAGATACTAAAAGATATGATGACAGGACGCTAAACCTAAAAGAAGGATGGAAGATATAATATGGATAACAAAAAGGTTATAGCATTAAAGATACACGAAGGGGATAATGTGGCGGTGGTGCTGGAGGATGTCAAAAGGGGACAGAGGGTGCAATGCGGTGATAGAGAGATTATAGCCAATAGTGGTATTGGTAGGGGTCACAAGATTGCACTGACGGATATAGATATGGGAGAAAAAGTTATAAAGTATAGTTTCCCGATAGGATATGCCATAGAAAACATATCGGAGGGGGAACATGTGCACATCCATAATACAAAAACCACGCTGGAAGGAATTGTTGAATACACATATAACCCTGCTGAGCCATCGTTAGAAAAACAATCGGAATCCATATCCAATGAATATATACAAATAAATTCCTCTGGTACCGATAACAATTCCCGCAATTTGGAATCTACTTTTAATGGCTATGTACGAGCCGATGGCAGGGTAGGTATCCGCAACGAAATATGGATTGTCAATACTGTAGGATGTATGAATAAGACTGCTGAAGTCCTTGCTCGTGAGGCAAGCACCAAGTATGCAGGAAAGACAGACGGAATATTTGCATATACCCATCCCTATGGTTGTTCACAGATGGGAGAGGATGAGCAGAATACTCAAAAAATACTTGCCGGTTTGGTGAATCACCCAAATGCCGCAGGGGTGTTAGTACTGGGATTGGGTTGTGAAAATAACAATATACCCGAATTCAAAAAGGTGTTGGGGCAGATTGACGAAGAACGGGTTCGCTTCCTTGTATCCCAGGATGTTGAGGATGAGATTGAGGAAGGATTAAAACTGATTGGAGAATTGGTAGAGTATGCACATTGGTTCAAAAGGCAGAAATGTCCTTCTTCGAAGTTAGTGGTTGGCCTTAAATGCGGCGGATCCGATGCTTTTTCCGGAATAACAGCAAATCCATTGGTGGGAGCATTTTCGGACATCTTAACTTTACAGGGGGGTATTTCGATATTGACGGAGGTTCCGGAAATGTTTGGTGCTGAAACGCTGCTGATGAACAGGTGTGTAAACAGGGAAGTTTTTAATAAAACGGTGGCACTTATTAATAATTTTAAAGAGTATTACATAAAACACGGTCAGGTGATTTATGAAAATCCCTCACCGGGAAATAAAAAGGGAGGAATTTCGACTCTTGAAGAAAAGTCCCTTGGTTGTACTCAAAAGGGCGGAACAGGAAGTCTTACCGATGTACTGGATTATGGTGAGCCTGCGACAATGCCTGGACTTAATCTTTTGAAGGGACCGGGAAATGATATTGTTGCCTCTACGGCACTGACTGCCTCAGGTGCACATATGATATTGTTTACTACGGGCAGGGGTACACCGCTGGGGGCACCGGTTCCCACTGTTAAAATATCAACTAACACAGATCTTTACAGAAGGAAATCCGGGTGGATTGATTATAATGCGGGATCATTGATTGAGGGCGCGAAAATGGGAGAACTTAAAGAAGAATTTTGGCAATATGTAATGGCTATAGCATCGGGTGAAATCTTAACTAAGAATGAAATAAACGGTTATCGTGAAATAGCAATATTTAAAGATGGTGTCACATTGTAAAAAAATAGTTTCATAGCACAAAATAAGACCTAAAGAAATAGAAGGGAAAAGATATATTTTTACCATTCTAAAATAATAAAGAAGAAGGAGAGATTTGAATGGAGGTAAGGAATGCGGCAAATCCAAAGGACGTAAAGAATTATGATACAACAAGGCTCAGGGAGGACTTTTTGATCCAAGGATTGTTTGTTCCGGGAGAGATCAAACTGGTTTACAGCCAAGTTGATAGAATGATTACCGGCTCAGTGTGTCCGGTGGAACCTATTACTTTAGAAGCGGGAAAGGAACTGCGTTCGGATTATTTTCTTGAAAGAAGGGAAATGGGTATTATCAATATAGGTTCTAAAGGGTCTGTAACCGTTGATGGTACCGTGTATGAGCTGGATACTAAGGATGGTTTGTACATAGGGATGGGATCAAAGAATGTGGTTTTCTCCAGTGAAGACCCGGAAAACCCCGCAAAGTTTTATTTTAACAGTGCACCTGCACACAAGACATATCCAACGGAGAAAATTGAAATAAGCAAGGCGGAACCGGCTAAGATGGGTTCACAGCTTGAGTCCAACCAGAGAACAATTTACAAATATATTCATCCACTGGGAGTCAAAAGCTGTCAGCTGGTTATGGGAATGACCATTTTAGAACCGGGCAGTGTGTGGAACAGCATGCCATGCCATACTCATGACCGCAGAATGGAGGTCTATCTGTACTTCAATATGCCGGAGGATGCTGTTATGTTCCACTTCATGGGGGAACCGAACGAGACAAGGCATATTGTTATGAGAAATGAGGAGGCGGTTATTTCCCCAAGTTGGTCTATACATACCGGCTGCGGTACGTCAAACTATACCTTTATATGGGGGATGGCCGGAGAAAATCAGGTGTTTTCGGATATGGATCATGTAGCGATGAAAGATATCAGATAAGGGAGGAAAAAGATGGTTCTGGATAAATTTAAGCTTGACGGTAAGGTTGCAATAGTAACGGGAGCAAACACAGGGCTTGGCAAGGGTATGGCTCTTGGACTTGCAGAAGCCGGGGCTGATATTGTCGGAGTGGGTCATTCAAGTGTGCCGGATATAAAGGGAGAAGTTGAAGCAATGGGAAGAAGATTTCTCGGCTTGAAAGCAGAACTTGCGGGTATTGAGCCTGTTTCGGATATTGTAGAAAGTACAATTGAAGCCTTTGGAAAGATTGATATACTGGTAAATAATGCAGGAACCATTAGAAGAGAGGATGCCATCAATTTTTCTGAGAAGGACTGGGATGATGTGATGAATGTCAATCTTAAGTCTCTGTTCTTCTTGAGTCAGGCTGTAGCGAGACAATATATAAAACAGGGAACTGGGGGAAAAATCATTAATATTGCTTCCATGCTGTCTTTTCAGGGAGGGATTCGTGTACCGTCATACACAGCCAGCAAGAGCGGTGTTATGGGTGTGACAAGATTGATGGCCAATGAATGGGCAAAATATAAAATCAATGCCAATGCTATTGCACCCGGTTACATGATAACCAACAATACGCAAGCGTTGCGTGAAGATAAAGAAAGAAATGCCGCCATTTTAGAACGCATTCCCGCAGGAAGATGGGGATTACCGGAAGACCTTAAGGGGACAGTGGTTTTTCTTGCATCGGATGCATCGGAGTATGTGCACGGATATACGATCGCGGTAGATGGCGGATGGCTTGCAAGGTAGCTACAATAGCGGTGTGCGTATTTTTTAAGTGAAAAAAATATAGAAAAAACACTAGTTTGTGGTATATTCTTTATTACATATGCTAAATGTACACGCAGCAGCCGGGGCAAGTATATTGAGGGGGAGTGAATGTTCATTGGAGCAAAAGTTCACAACAAGGCAATATATGATAAAGAGTGACTTTGAGTTTTTTCATAACAGAGATACGTCTCTTTTTGAGGTGGATTACCATAGCCATGATTTTTACGAAGTATATTTCTTTATATCGGGTTATGTGACTTACTATATTGAGGGGAAGGCATATAAGCTCAAGCCCGGTGATATTATTCTGGTGAACAATAAGGAGATACATAAGCTGGTTATTGGAGATGGTGCGTTGTATGAGCGTGTAGTAATATGGATTGATCCGGATTATATCTCTAGACTTTGCACCGACAGTACAGACTTGTTTATGTGTTTTGAATACTCTTCTCAAAGAAAATATAACTTGCTCCGCCCCGATATTGAAAGTCTGTCATATTTGAGAAGTATTGTGACAAAGCTGGAAAAGGCTCACAATAGCATGGCGTTTGGCAGTGAGGTATTAAAAAATGTGTACCTGAACGAATTAATTGTGTACTTGAACAGGGCTTATCTCGAAACCTCCGAAGAAGAGATTGAAGCGGATATCGAAAACAATCCGCAAATTAGTGAAATCATCAGGTATATCAATTTGAATATTGATGAGGAGCTTTCACTGGATAAGCTTGCTACAAATTTTTTTATCAGTAAATATCATCTATTGCGTGAATTTAAAAAATGTACGGGATATACCATTCATAATTATATTCAAAAGAAGCGGCTTATAATGGCAAGAGTTCTACTTAAGGAGGGCTCTAAGATAATGGATGCAGCAATGAATTGCGGTTTTGGTAATTATTCTAGCTTTAGCCGTGCCTTTAAAAAGGAGTACGGTATGTCTCCAAGGGAGTTTTGCAGTAGTGTTAGCGGAGAATAAATGAAAATATTACTTTAAGAGACATATAATTTACGAGTTTTTTATCGGGAGTGAATTTAATGGACAAAAGTGAAGTAATACAAAGAATTTGTCAGTGTGGAGTGGTAGCGGTAGTAAGAGCAGAAAATGAACAAATGGCGATGAAAATTGCAGGTGCATGTGTAGAAGCCGGAATTGCCGGAATCGAAGTTACCTACACTGTTCCCGGGGCAACAGATGTTATAAAAGCATTATCCGAGACATATAGTAACGGCGAGATTATTATTGGCGCGGGAACTGTTTTGGATCCGGAAACTGCTAGAACAGCAATTCTTGCCGGTGCCAGCTTTGTGGTCAGTCCTTGCCTTAACACTGGGGTTGTAGAGATGTGTAACAGGTATCAGATAGCCTGTATGCCTGGGGCTATGACCATTAAAGAAGTGGTGGAATGTATGCAGGCGGGGGCGGATATTATAAAAGTTTTCCCGGGAGAGCTTTTTGGACCGGCATTTATTAAGGCAATAAAAGGACCGATTCCCTATGCAAAGTTGATGCCTACCGGAGGAGTTAGCTTGGAAAATGTAGATGCGTGGATTAAAGCCGGGTGTGTTGCGGTCGGGGTTGGAGGGAATCTGACCGCTGGAGCAAAAAAAGGTGATTATCAGTCTATTTCGGATATAGGCAGAAAGTTTGTTGAAAAGGTAAAGGAAGCCCGGAGAAAGTAACACATATCTTCAATAATTAAGGAGGGGTAACAGTGTCCGTTTTAAATGTGAAAGATAAAGGAAGCTGCAAATATGATTGTATTTCATTGGGGGAGGTTATGCTTAGGTTCGACCCCGGTGATGTCAGAATTAAAAATGCAAGGGAGTTTAAGGTGTGGGAAGGCGGTGGAGAATACAATGTATCCCGGGGACTTAGGAAATGTTTTGGACAAAACACCGCTGTGGTAACTGCACTTGCAGACAATGACATTGGCAGGCTTGTGGAAGACCTGATGATGCAAGGTGGTGTGGATGTTTCCTTGGTTAAATGGGTACCTTATGACGGAATTGGACGTATGGTTCGTAATGGATTCAATTTCACTGAAAAAGGTTTCGGTATCCGTGGTGCGTTGGGGGTCTCTGACCGCGGTAATACTGCTGCTTCCCAGCTTAAAAAGGGAGATATTGATTGGGAATATATCCTTGGTACATTGGGTTCCCGTTGGTTCCATACGGGAGGTATATTTGCAGCACTTTCCGATACGACACCGGAAGTAGTTGTGGAAGCAGTTAAGACTGCTAAGAAGTATGGAACAATTGTGTCCTATGATCTAAACTACAGACCGTCATTGTGGAATAGTATCGGCAGCAAGTCCCGGGCACAAGAGGTGAATCGTGAGATTGCTCCTTATGTCGACGTAATGATTGGAAATGAAGAAGACTTTACCGCTTGTCTTGGCTTTGAAGTTGAAGGAAACGATGAAAATCTAAAAGAACTAAATCTGAGCGGATATAAAAAAATGATAAATGAGGTAGTGAAAACCTATCCAAACTTTAAGGTTGTAGCAACAACCCTTCGTGCAGTAAAAACAGCCACTGTAAATGATTGGAGTGCAATTTGCTGGGCAGATGGACAAATATATAAGGCTAATGCGTATGATGATCTTGAAATATATGACCGTGTTGGGGGCGGCGATAGCTTTGCCTCAGGGCTAATATATGGCTTAATGACTACAGGTGACCTGCTGAAGGCAGTTAACTATGGTGCAGCCCATGGTGCCCTTGCAATGACAACACCGGGTGATACGTCCATGGCAAGCCTGAAAGAGGTTGAAGGAGTTATGAAGGGTGCAGGTGCAAGGGTTCAAAGATAGAGAGTTAATATTTGATTATACGAAGTCATAAAAACTCAGGGGGTATAAATCACCTGAGTTTTTTATGACTCAAAGAAATTTAAAACAAGATCGAAAACCCGGCAAGTGAATAACGGTGAAGAAAAGTGTTCCAGAAACTTAAGTTACGCAAGCAAAGAGCCTGTAAATACTCCGCGGGATCGAGCAAAACTTGCTTCGCTTCATACAATGCTCTCCCTTTCGGTGTCGTATTAACATGCTCTACAACTTGCTTCATGATGTTTTTTCACATTTTTCCTCGATCAAATAATATACGCCCACCGAAAAGGGGTGTATTAAGTGAATGTAAAGTAGCGGACTGCATTGTTGTAACAAATGTCCTGAACCATTTTTCCTAGAAGCTTCATGTCCTTTGGGGCTTCCCCATCTTCTACCCAGATTCCAATCATGTTGCACAGTATGCGGCGAAAGTATTCATGCCGGGTATATGAAAGGAAACTCCTTGAATCCGTAATCATGCCGACAAAGTTGCTTAGAAGACCAAGGTTGGCAAGAGAAGTGAGATGCTTTTGCATACCATCCTTTTGGTCGTTGAACCACCAAGCGGAGCCCAGCTGGATTTTTCCGGGTACACAATTGCCTTGAAAACAGCCCATTATTGTTGCAAGTACATCGTTATCCGATGCGTTTAAGCTGTATAAAATGGTTTTTGGAAGCTCATCGATTTCATCCAGAGCATCTAAAAATTTTGCAAGGGGTTGTGCATGGTTCCAGTCACCTATGGCATCAAAGCCTGTATCTGGGCCGAGAAGACGCATCATTTTACTGTTGCAATTTCTCATGGTTCCAAGATGCAGCTGCATTGTCCAGCCCAATTTAGAATACTGTCTTGCAAGGAAGAGCATTACTACAGTTTTATATTTTTCGGCTTCATAAGAATCCGGTATCTGACCTGATAATGCTTTTTGAAATATTTCTGATGCCTCCTTATCGGTGCTTTCCCTATAAATCATAGGATCCATAGCGTGGTCAGAAATTCTGCAGCCTGCATTGTTGAAAAACTCAATACGATCTAAAAGAGCTGCTTTCAAGTTCTCTATATCCTTGATATCACGGTTTGTAACATGCTCGAGTTTATGAATCCAATCGGCAAATCCGGAAGATGTGATGTTTAAAGCCTTATCCGGACGAAATGTAGGTAGCACCTTCACATCAAAGTTTTCATCGGCTGATATGATCTTATGGTATTCTAGGGTGTCTGTCGGGTCATCGGTGGTGCAAAGCACACGTACATTGGATCTGCGAATTAGTGTTTTCGCTGAAAAATCTTCACTCTCGAGCATTTCATTGCATATGTTCCAAATCTCATTTGCAGTGTCCGGCGAAAGCAATTGTTCAATTCCAAAATATCTCCTGAGTTCTAAATGTGTCCAGTGATATAGCGGATTTCCAACACAGCTGGGAATGGTTTGAGCCCATTTCATAAATTTATCCCTATCACTTGCGTCTCCTGTAACATATTTTTCATCTATACCATTGCTTCTAATAGCTCTCCATTTGTAGTGATCGCCACCGAGCCAGAGTTTCGTAATATTTCTATATTTTTTGTCTTCGGCTATTTCGCCGGGATTGAGGTGACAGTGATAATCAAATATGGGCATTGGTTTTGCGTATTCGTGATAAAGCTCAACGGCGGTATCATTTTGAAGTAAAAAATCTTCGTTTAAAAAAGGTTTCATATATCATTTCTCCAATATCTTTTTTGAATATTATATAATGCAGAGTTTCCATAGACATTGCGTATATTGCTTATTTTATTGAAAAAAGTTGCTAACCCGATTATAATATGCACTTATATACAGTAGTTGTTGAACCACAGTAAAGTCAAATATATAATGGAAATGAACATCTGTCGGTTCTGCAAAAAATAGTGTTTAAGAGGGGGAGCACAATGAATTTTAAGGAATATAGGCATGCAATAATAATTTTAATAATTTGCGGTATTTTACTTTTAGGTGTTTTCTTCATGGATATATTTTGTTTGATGGGAGTTACTATTTTTCTATATTTATACTCAATTTTAGCAATACCGCTTTTGTTGGCTTTATCAATAATAAGCATAATTGTATTGATTATAAAAAGAAAATTTAATTTACGGGGATTTTTGCCCTTGATTATTATTGTTTCAACAGTTTTTATCATGTTGGTTAATTTTTGTTTAGTTCCAGGTACTACTCTATCACATGAAATTAGTTTATATTTTTTCTCAAGAAAACTGTTTAATTGTCCCTTACCTCCTGACAGCGACTTGATTTTAAAGGGAACTGAACACGGTAATGGCTCCGGAAGCGGGAACCATTGCGAAAATCTTGCGTATATTGCTATTTCTTCCAATAGNGATATTGAAGAAATAACAAGCTATTATAAAAGTAAATTGTCAAATAAAACGGGAGGGGGCAATCTGTATATCTATTTGTTTGATAAAGACGAAGAATATCCCTTTAAATACCAATATGTTCTTTTCCGTTTTACCGAAGAAGAAAAAAACCAATTAATACAAGCAGAAGGGAAGAAAAAGGCAATATATTTAGTAACAGCAGTTGAGGGTTGCTGGCCCACGTGTCTTTCGGGTCATTAGTGAATCTACATGGAATTCTCTATGGCTGAATAAAAAATATACAGTTTGTTTTTATTGGTTCTATCTTTAAATTAAAGACAATAGATTATTAGTATGAGACTATAAATCTATTGGGGGGCTGTTATGATTAATAGAACCGGACAGACGGCGAAGAACATTATAAGTGAACATTCCAACCTGGTGACAATAATAATGGGGATATTTGTGTCCTATGCCATTACATTGCCAATTGCTGCGGTTTTTGCGTATATTTTGATGTTTACGGATTTTCCGCAGAAGTATCTGCCTACGGCTGTTATAATTACAACACTTTTAAGTATTGTGATAGCAGGATGGGTGTCTACAAAAAGCGTAAAAAGCAAGGGATGGTTAAATGGTGGAATTGTGGGTATCGTATACATGCTGATTCTTTATATTTTGAGCAGCGTGGTTTATAGAGACTTTTCCATTAATATGCATGTTCTAACCCTGTTTTTTATAGGGATTTTGACGGGAAGCATCGGAGGAATACTAGGCATTAATTTAAGAAGAGAACCCCGGGCGACCTCCAGAAACAGAAAATAAATTTGCCGGGCTAAAACTGAATAAAAAATAATAGTAAATGTATAGACAACAAACTTTCATTATGTTAATATTAGAAAGAACTGAATAAACAAGCCTTTAATTAAGTCCAGAGAGACTCAAAAGGTAAGAGTATTATTGATTAGCGAATATCTATGCATTTATTGGCTTCTTACCTTGTGGTAAGGAGCTTTTTTAGTGGGGTTTTACGAAAGGAAATAACCAAAAATAAAACGGGGAGCAAAAAAATGGTTGACAAAGCTATAATAATGGATGAAAGTGGAATAGTAAGGGCCGCAACAAGAATATCCCATGAAATTATTGAGAAGAATAAGGGTGTGGACAACCTTGTGCTGATTGGCATTCAAAGGCGGGGAGTGCCCCTTGCAAAGATGATTTCCGAAAAAATCAAGGGAGTTGAAGGCAGGACGGTTCCTGTTGGCATCCTTGATATAACCTTTTATAGAGACGATTTAAGCATGCTTTCGGAGCATCCAATAATAAACGGCACAGAAATAAATTTTTCTATAACCGGTAAAAAAATAGTGCTTGTGGATGATGTTATTTATACGGGAAGAACTGTAAGGGCGGCTATTGATGCATTAATGGACATAGGAAGGCCTAAGGCTATTCAATTGGCAGTATTAATCGACAGAGGGCATAGGGAGTTGCCCATACGACCGGATTATGTTGGTAAAAACGTTCCTACCTCAAAGCTTGAGGTAGTAAATGTTAAACTTTATGAGTTTGATGGAGAAAACGCAGTAACAATCAGTGACCTAGAAAAAGGAATAAGCCATTAAGCTTTGTTTTATAAAATATATAAACAATTTTTGGAGAGGGTTTTAAAATGAAAAGTGTGGTATGCTTCTATATTGAAAAACTAAAGGATGGGATTAAAAGGTGTACTATTGTTTCCATTTTTAAACCTGAGATTGTTTTTGTTAAAGGTATAAATGTTTTTAATATTATAGGTGTTTTTTAAGATAGTAAGGAGACAATTCTCCTTACTATTTTTATGTACACAGTACAAAGACTTTAGTATAGGGGTTTTTATGAGGAAGAGAAAATCGGTTAACTTCAAACCCGGTTAGCTAAATTGCAAAGTTAAGCCCAAAATATGTTTTGTATAATATTGGAGACATTCTTGTCTTCCATTAATAATAAGTTTTATTAAGAGTGGGGTGTAAGGATGGCACTAAAATCAAAAGATCTCTTAGGACTTAAAGATTTGACAAAAGAAGAAATCGAGTATATTTTACGCACTGCAAAAACCATGAAGCTTATTCTTGAATCAAAGAATAAGAAGACTCCTCATCTTCAAGGTAAATCGGTCATTACTCTGTTTTACGAGAACAGCACAAGGACGAGATTGTCCTTTGAACTTGCTGCCAAGTATATGAGTGCCAGTGCTGCGAATATTTCGGTTGCCGCAAGCAGTGTTGCAAAGGGTGAGACACTTATCGATACAGGAAAAACAATAGATATGATGGGGGCAGATGTGATTATAATAAGGCATTCCATGGCTGGAACGCCGCATTTGCTCGCGAGAAATGTAGAGGCTTCAGTAATAAATGCCGGAGATGGGATGAATGAGCACCCGACTCAGGCACTTTTAGACATGTTTACCGTTATTGAAAAGAAGGGAAGTCTCGCGGGATTGAAGGTTGCGATAATAGGTGATATTTATCACAGCAGAGTGGTGCGGAGCAATATCTTGGGAATGACAAAATTGGGTGCTGAGGTGTGTGTTGCCGGACCTTCTACTCTGATACCCCGTGAACTGGATAGGGTTGGTGTTAAGGTCTTTAACACGGTTCAGGAGGCACTTATTGATGCCGATGTGGTTATGGGGCTCAGGATTCAGAAGGAAAGACAGAAGAAAGGGTTGTTCCCGAGCTTAAGAGAATATTACAGATTTTTCGGACTGGATGATAAAAGGTTAAAGCTTGCAAAAGAAGATGCATTGGTGTTGCATCCCGGACCGGTTAACAGAGGTGTTGAGCTGTCAACTGCGGTAGTCGACGGTGAAAAATCTCTGATAAATGAACAGGTTACAAACGGAGTGGCGGTAAGAATGGCTCTTCTGTATCTTTTGACGAGGAGGGATAATGTTGAGGGTGTTAATTAAAGGTGGACATGTTATAGATCCTAAAACCAATACGGACGGCATAAGCGATATATTGATTGAGGATGGGATGATAACGGAGGTTGACAATATCAGCGATGACCTAGAGATCTTAAATGGTGATGTGATTAATGCAGAGGGCAAATTGGTGCTGCCTGGTTTGGTGGATGCCCATTGTCATTTGAGGGATCCGGGGTTTGAGTATAAGGAAGACATTGAAAGCGGAACAAGAAGTGCTGCAGCGGGAGGATTCACATCGGTAGCCTGTATGCCGAATACAAATCCTGTCGCAGATAATGAGTCAGTTATAAAATATATTATCAATAAGGCCAAACAGGATGGAGTGGTTAATGTTTACCCCATTGGTGCTATTTCAAAGGGGCAAAAGGGTGAAGAACTTTCGGAAATCGGTGAATTGAAATTTGCAGGAGCGGTTGCCATATCCGACGACGGAAAGCCGCTAAAAAGGTCTTCCCTTATGAAGAGAGCTCTTGAGTATTCGTCAATGTTTGATATAACCGTAATTTCACACTGCGAGGATATGGATATTGTAGATGAAGGTGTGATGAATGAAGGATACTGGTCTACAATAATGGGGCTTAGGGGAATACCTTCCGCGGCAGAAGAGATAATGGTGGCAAGGGATCTTATATTAGCGGAGTATACGAAGGTTCCGATTCATATAGCCCATGTGAGTACGGAATTGTCTGTTGAGCTTATAAGGCATGCCAAAAAGAGAGGGGTAAAGGTGACCTGTGAGACATGTCCCCACTACTTTGTTCTTACGGATGAAGCATGTACTGGTTTTAATACCTATGCCAAAGTTAATCCCCCGCTTAGAACCGAAAGGGATGTTAAGGCGGTAATTGAAGGTCTGAAAGATGGGACTATTGACGTAATTGCCACTGACCATGCACCCCATCATATAGATGAAAAAAATGTAGAGTTCAATCTGGCGGCAAATGGCATTGTCGGGTTTGAGACGGCCTTGCCCTTGGCAATAACATATCTTGTAAAGCCGGGACATCTTACAATGAATCAACTGGTGGAAAAGATGTGTGTGAACCCGTCAAAAATACTGGGACTTAACAAAGGAACACTGGAAGTAGGGCGGAGTGCGGACATAACCATTCTAGACGTTGAAGAAGAGTTTGTTGTGGATGTCAACAAGTTTAAATCAAAGGCTAAAAATTCACCCTTTGACGGATTTAAGCTAAAGGGGTCGATTTATTACACAATAGTAAACGGCAATGTTGTTGTTAGAGAAAAGGTACTTCTTTGAAATAACTTTGCAGATTAAACCATAAACCATATTATGTAAAATAAGGAGATAGGATTATGTTTGTTGATACACTGATTGAGAAAATTAAGGAAAAAAATAACCCTTCCGTTGTGGGATTGGATCCTAAAATAGAGTATGTACCTTCTTTTGTAAAAGAAGAGATGTTTGGAAAATACGGTAGGAATTTAAAAGGGGCATCCGAAGCCATTTTAGCTTTCAATAAATATATTATTGATGCAATTTATGATATTGTACCGGCAGTTAAACCCCAGTTGGCATATTACGAAATGTACGGGCTGGAGGGAATCAGGGTGTTTAGTGAAACCTGCAGGTATGCAAAGGAAAAAGGGCTTTTGGTTATTGCCGACGGAAAAAGAAATGACATTGGTTCAACAGCAGAAAGCTATTCGGCTGCATATCTGGGAAGAACACTCATAGACGAAGGAATAAGCGAACCTGTTTTTGATGTGGATGCACTGACTGTTAACCCATTTTTGGGTATAGACGGGATAAAACCTTTTATATCCGACTGCAAAAAGTATGGTAAGGGGATATTTGTGATAGTAAAGACTTCAAACCGCTCATCGGGGCAGTTTCAAGATGTGCTTACCATGGAAAGCAAGAGTATGTATGAAGTTGTTGCCCGATATGTTGAGGAATGGGGACAGTATGTTAAAGGAAAGTATGGATACAGCAGTATTGGGGCAGTAGTAGGGGCAACGTATCCCAATCAGGCAAAAGTACTGAGAAAGATTCTGAAAAGTTCTTATATACTGGTTCCGGGTTATGGTGCCCAAGGAGGAACCGCCAGGGATGTGGCTCATTCCTTTAATTACGATGGAATGGGAGCAATAGTGAATGCATCAAGAAGTATTATGTGTGCCTATAAGGCTGAACAATGGAAAGATGTCTACAGCGAAGAGAGATTTTATGAAGCATCCCGGGCTGAGGCAATAAGGATGAGGGATGACATAAACAATGCGGTTAACGGTTCAAAAAAATGATTTGATATAAATTATCAGATGTTTTAGAAGGAATAGTATTGGGGGAATATTAAATGCCTAAAAGAAAAGACGTTAAGAAGGTCTTGGTTATTGGTTCAGGTCCTATTGTAATAGGTCAGGCGGCTGAGTTTGACTATGCAGGGACTCAGGCCTGCCGGGCTTTAAAGGAAGAAAATATAGAGGTTGTATTGGTTAACAGCAACCCAGCTACAATTATGACAGACACTAATATTGCGGACAGGGTTTATATAGAGCCTCTTACGGCAGAGATGGCAAAAAATATCATAAGAAAAGAGAAACCGGACAGCATACTTCCCACATTAGGTGGACAGACTGGTTTGAACCTTGCTATGGAGCTTGCGGAGTCGGGATTCTTGCAGGAAAATAACGTAAAGCTTTTGGGCACAGCAACCGAAGCGATAAAGATGGCAGAAGACCGGCAGGCTTTTAAGGACGCTATGGAGAGAATTGGTCAGCCCTGTATTGCTAGCAAGGTGGTTAATACAATTGAGGATGCTTTAGAATTTGCAAAAGAGATCGGCTACCCGGTTATTGTACGGCCTGCTTATACTTTAGGAGGAAGCGGTGGCGGCATAGTTTATAACGAAGAAGAACTTTTGGAAATAGGAAGCAATGGGTTGAGATTGAGCAGGGTGCACCAGGTGCTGATAGAAAAGTGCATATCCGGATGGAAGGAAATTGAATACGAGGTTATGCGGGATGGCAAGGGCAATGCCATTACCATATGCAGCATGGAGAACATTGACCCTGTAGGTGTCCATACCGGGGACAGCATAGTGGTGGCACCGTGCCAGACCCTATCCGACAAGGAATACCAAATGCTTCGTCGTGCGTCACTTAAGATAATAAGTGCTTTGGGAATAGAAGGCGGATGTAATGTGCAGTTTGCCCTAAATCCCCATAGCTTTGAATATGCAGTAATCGAGGTTAATCCAAGGGTCAGCCGTTCTTCGGCTTTAGCCTCGAAAGCAACAGGCTATCCCATTGCAAAAGTGGCAACTAAAATTGCTATAGGCTACAGCTTGGATGAGATAAAAAATACAGTGACAGGAAAGACCTATGTTTGTTTTGAGCCAACCCTTGACTATGTTGTTGTAAAAATACCCAAATGGCCTTTTGACAAATTTGTAAAGGCAAGCAGGACCTTAGGTACACAGATGAAGGCTACTGGAGAGGTTATGGCAATAAGCAGTTCCTTTGAAGCTGCGATTATGAAAGCCATCAGGTCTTTAGAACTGGGTATTTTCACGCTGGAGCAGGATATTTACAAAAAATATAGCGATGGGGAAATAAGAGAAAAAATAAAGGATATTAATGATGAAAGGCTGCTGGTTTTAGCAGAGGCAATAAGAAGGGGAATTACGCTGGAGGATATAAATGATATTACTAAGATTGATATGTTTTTCTTAAACAAAATCAAGAATCTGGTTCTTACCGAAGAGAAGCTTAAAACCATGAGTCTTTCGGATTTTACCCCGGATTATTTGGAAAAGGTAAAAAAACTGGGCTTTACCGATGGGGTTATTGCAAAGTATGTGGGATGCAGTAAAGAGGAAGTCAGGGCCAAAAGAAAAGAATTTAACATTTGTGCGGTGTATAAAATGGTTGACACCTGTGCCGCAGAGTTTGAGGCTGTGACCCCGTATTATTACTCAACCTATGACCGGCATTGTGAGGTAAAAAAATCAGATAAAAAGAAGGTTCTGGTAATTGGCTCCGGTCCTATAAGGATTGGCCAGGGAATTGAGTTTGACTACTGCTCTGTTCATTCGGTATGGGGACTTAAAGACGAGGGTTATGAAACCATAATTGCCAACAACAATCCGGAAACGGTCAGCACGGATTTTGACACCGCCGACAGGCTGTATTTTGAGCCATTGACCGAAGAAGATGTGGAAAATATTATTGAGAAAGAAGGGATCGAGGGAGCGATTGTCCAGTTTGGAGGTCAGACAGCAATAAAGCTTACAAAAGCCCTTGATGAAATGGGTGTCAGGATTTTTGGCACGGAACCCAAATATGTAGATGCGGCAGAAGACCGGGAAAAATTTGATGAAATGCTCGAAGAACTGGGTATTCCAAGACCAAAGGGAAAGACGGTGTTTACCCTTGATGAGGCTTTGGCGGCTGCTAATGAATTGGGGTATCCTGTACTTGTCAGACCGTCCTATGTTTTAGGCGGACAAGGTATGGAAATTGCTTATAACGATAAAGATGTAGCCGAGTTTATGGAAATAATAAACAGGGTAAAACAAGAACATCCCATATTGATTGATAAATATATGATGGGAAAGGAAATTGAAGTTGATGCCATTTGTGACGGTGAAGACATCCTTATTCCCGGTATTATGGAGCATTTGGAGAGGGCAGGGGTTCATTCCGGTGACAGCATATCGGTTTATCCTTCGCAGACCATTGATGAGAAAGTAAAACATAGGGTTGTCGATTATACCCAAAAGCTTGCAAAAGCATTAAAGGTAGTGGGAATGGTAAATATACAGTATGTGTATTACAACAATGAACTGTATGTAATAGAGGTTAATCCAAGATCCAGCCGTACTGTACCGTATATAAGCAAAGTAACCGGTATTCCCATGGTGAACCTGGCTACCAGGGTCATGATGGGCAGGAGGCTTAAGGAGTTTGGGTACGGCACCGGGCTTTATAAAGAATCGGAATATGTTGCGGTAAAGGTTCCGGTGTTTTCCTTTGAGAAGCTTCACGATGTAGATACCAGTCTTGGCCCTGAAATGAAATCCACTGGTGAGGTGTTGGGAATTGCCAGGACGTTCCATGAGGCATTATATAAAGGGATTATTGGCACAGGCATAAAGCTTCCTCAAAAAGGCGGGGGCATTCTTATGACTGTCAGGGATACGGATAAGCCTGAACTGATACAATTGGCGGAAGAGTTTGAAAAGCTAGGATTTGAGCTTTATGCCACAGGAAAGACTGCCAATATGCTAAACAACCAGGGAATTGCTACCAATGCCGTAAAGAAAATAGGGGAGGGTGAGCCTAATTTACTGGAACTAATACACTCAGGCAGGATAAACCTTATTATTAATACCCCGACAAAGGGTAGAAAACCCGAAAGAGATGGGTTTAAAATAAGGAGAAAGGCTGTGGAAATATCAATACCCTGTCTTACTTCTCTTGATACGGCAAGGGCCGTTCTAGAATGCATCAAGCTTGGCAGGAATGAAGAAGATCTTGAGGTTGTTGATTTGAGTGTTTTTAATAAAAAGTAATTGGAGGAAACTATGTCTAGGATTTTAATGGAAAAAATTGTAAGTATCGAGGAAGTTGCAAAGACCATATTTAAAATGACCGTTAAATCGGAATATATATCTATGAATGCTGTACCCGGCCAGTTTGTGAACGTAAAATGCTGTGAGGGAGTAGATGCACTTTTAAGAAGACCAATAAGTATTTGTAGTGTGGATAAGGACAAGGCGACTTTTGATATAGTTTTTCAGATGAAAGGAAAAGGTACCCAATACCTTTCCCAAAAGAAGGTCGGGAGTGAAGTTGACCTGATTGGCCCTTTGGGAAATTCCTTTCATATATCCGAAGATTATAAGCGTATTGCGGTGGTAGGCGGAGGAATAGGCATATTTCCTCTGCTGTACCTTCTGAAGGAGTTAAAGGGTGCCGACAGATCCGCTTTTTTAGGATTTAGAAGCAGTGAGTATGCTGTGTTGCTTGAGGAGTTTGGTGCAGAAAGTGAAGCACTGTCCATATCAACTGATGACGGAAGCAGAGGCTATAGAGGGCTTGTTACGGACCTTCTTGAAAGGGATATCGAGGAGAGGGGATTTGATATTATTTATACCTGTGGTCCTACGCCGATGATAAGAAAGGTTTCCGAGATAAGTAAAAAAACGGGTATTCCATGCCAGGTTTCTTTAGAACAGAGAATGGGCTGCGGAATAGGGGCATGCCTTGTGTGCGCATGTAAAATCGGTAAGCCAGATAACTGGGAATATAAGCATGTTTGTAAAGACGGTCCTGTTTTCTGGAGTGATGAGGTGATTTTTGATGACTGATAAAAGTATTGATTTGAGTGTTGAGATAGCGGGAATAAAGTTTTCAAATCCTGTAATTGCAGCTTCCGGAACCTTTGGGTTTGGGAGAGAGTTTAGTAACTATATGGATCTTAATGCCCTTGGAGGTATATCGGTAAAAGGGCTTACCCTAGAAAAACGTCAGGGAAACAGACCGCCAAGGATTGCAGAAACCCCTGCGGGTATTTTAAATAGCGTGGGGCTTCAAAATCCCGGTGTTAAGGCATTTATTGAAGACGAGATTCCTTTTTTGAAAGGGTTTGATACAAAAATAATTGCCAATATTGCCGGAAACACTATAGAAGAGTATTGCAGCATGGCCGATATGCTTTCGGATACGGGTATAGATGCCATTGAGCTTAATGTATCCTGTCCCAATGTAAAAAAGGGCTGTGTTGCCTTTGGAAACTCCGTAGAAGGTATAAGGGAGATTACCGGCAGGGTGAAAAAACACTGTAAAAAACCATTAATAGTCAAGCTTACTCCCAATGTTACCGATATAAAAGAAATAGCCCTAGCGGCAGAGGATGCCGGTGCTGATGCTGTGTCACTTATAAATACCCTTTTAGGCATGGCCATTGATGTTCACAGAAAAAGCCCCATCCTAGCCAATAATGTAGGAGGTCTTTCAGGACCGGCGGTTAAACCCATTGCGGTAAGGATGGTCTATGAGGTGGCAAAGGCGGTCAGGATTCCTGTGATCGGAATGGGGGGAATCTCCAGTGGAGAAGATGCCATAGAATTCATGCTTGCGGGAGCCAGTGCGGTGATGGTGGGAACGGCTAATTTTGTAAACCCAAGGGTCTGTGTTGATGTTGTAGAAGGAATAGAGCATTACCTTAAAAGGTATAACCATAGCAGTGTACATGAAATTATAGGAAAGTTACAAATATATTAGAGATGTTAAGGTTTTAATGATATAATGTAGTACAAGGAGTATACAAATACTTTGAAAGGGTGATAAAAATAAAGACTAGGGTTATATTTGTCCGTCATGCCGAGGCAGAAGGCAATGTCAACAGGGTTTTTCATGGCTGGACAGATTCAAGTATTACCGAAAAGGGTCATATTCAAGCAAAAAGGGTTGCTGAACGGTTTAAGGATGTGGATATTGATGTAATTTATTCAAGCAGTTTGAAAAGAACTCTTCAAACAGCTCAGTATATAGCAGATGTTAAGAACCTCCCGATAATCAGAACAGATAAACTTAAGGAAATAAACGGTGGAGAATGGGAAGGAAAAAGGTGGGAAGAGCTTCCTGGTTTATGGCCAGATGCCTACGACAGCTGGGAAAACAGGCCTCACGACCATGAAATGCCCGGTGGAGAGACCATGGTGGACTTTCAAAAAAGATTGATCGACGAGGTAATGTATATTATAAAAAACAATAAGGGCAAAAATATATGCATAGTTACCCATGGAACAGCATTAAGGACAATGATGTGCTATTTTTTGGGGATGGACTTTACCGAATTGATAAATATCAAATGGTATGACAACACGTCTGTCAGTATTATAGATTATGAGGACGGCAAGTTTGATGTTGTGGCGGAAGGGGATATTTCTCATTTGGGAAAAGAGCTTTGCACCGTGTTAAATCAGGAATGGTGGAATGAATACAATGAGAAATACCAGCAGAGAAATAAAAATCAGGTGTATGGAAATATCCGAACAAATCAATGAAATATTTTTTTAAAAGGTATATACTAAATTTGATTTATGTGTATATGAATGAAATATTTACTGTTGGAATTTAGAGGTATTCACTCCGGAAAGTAGGAAGGGTTATGAAATTTCTTTTTTTTACAGACTCCCATATTAGAGGGACAACACCAAAAAATAGAAAAGACAATTTTTACAAGACGTTGAAGAACAAATTCCACGAAGTAAAGGATATTGCACAACGCCTGAATGTTGATTATATACTCCATGGGGGAGATTGGTTTGACAGACCTGATATTTCTCCTTCCATTGTCAGGGAGTTTGCTGTTATTCTAAAAGGATTCAAAAGACCTGTTTATACTGTGGCAGGCAATCATGATATCTATGGTCACAATCCCGATACCATTGGCAGGACAATGCTCGGACTTTTAGAGGGTACGGGCATTCTCAATCTAATTGGCTATGATGATGAAATAATTTTGAAAAAAGACGGGATAACCGTACAGCTTACCGGAAAGGCGTACAATTACGAAATAGACAGTGAACAATATAAAAAGTATTATGTCATAAGAAAGCAAGAAGGGGTGGATTATGCCATAAACATAGTTCACGGGATGCTTCTTCAAAAGCCGTTTTATGAAGGCATACAGTACACGTTGATTGATGATTTAAAGGATACCGGAGCGGACATAACCTTTGCAGGTCATTATCACAGCGGTTTTGGGATAAAGAAAATCGGCACCAGGTATTTTGTAAATCCCGGTAGCATTGTGAGGATATCCAGCAGTTTAGCAGAAATAGGCAGGAGACCCATGGTGGTTTATGCCAAGCTTGACGAAGAGATATATATTGAAACAATAGAGCTTCAGACGGCTTTGCCGGGGGATGAAGTGCTGGACAGAGAGAAGCTTGAGGCTGCAAAGGACAGAACCGTAAAGCTTCATCAGTTTTATCAAAGTGTTACGGCCACGGGAGAGTACAAAAAAATTGATATTTCTGAACTAATTGAGGAAATAGCGGCAAATGACGAGTTGGGGCGTAATGTTAAGGAAGAGGCATTAAGAAGGATTGCCATTGCAAGGGAAAGTTTTTCTACAGGGCAGGATGAAGTATGATTAGGATTAACAGGGTAAAGATTGAGAATTTTCAGTCACATGTGAATACGGAGCTTACCTTTGATAAGGGTTTGAATGTTATAGTAGGGCCTTCAGACCAGGGAAAGTCTGCGGTAGTCAGGGCTATAAAATGGGCTTTATATAACGAACCCCGGGGCACTGATTTTATCCGGCAGGGCACAAAATCTGCCAAGGTAGCCCTGGAACTGAGTAATGGTTATACCATTACCCGGGAAAGATCGCCGGGCAAAAATCGGTATGTCCTTGAAGACCCAGAGGGAAATGCAAGTATATTCGAAGGTTTTGGAAATGAAGTGCCTTTGGAGATCATCAAAGCCCATGGAATACCAAAAGTGGTTTTGGATACGGATGTCAGCTCCTGCATTAATATCGGAGGACAGCTTGAGGGACCTTTCATGTTGTCGAAATCCGGTTCTACACGGGCAAAAGCGATAGGCCGGCTGACGGGAATCCATATTATTGACAGGTCAATCAGGGATTGTATTACGGATATCAGAAGGGAAAATCAGACCTGTGACCGGGTCAGAAGTGAGATCGAAGATATTGATGAAAGGCTTAAAGATTATAATGATATAATTCAACTCGGTGAAAAACTCGATAAGGCACAGGAGTCTATTACCCGGATGGAAGCTTTATTAAAAAAGGTTGACACTCTTTTGGATAAAAAACAGCGTTTGGGAGTTATTGAAAGTGAATACAGTAAAACAGCGAAGATATTGGCCAAGCTGGATAAGCTCAATGAGTGTGATATATATATAAAAAGTGCTGAGTTATCTCTTCATAAAATGGAAAATATCGAGGGTATTAAGAAAAAATACAGCGATGTAACAAAAAGAGCAGGGGAAATAGAAAAAGTAATGGAGCAAACCACCAAGGTAAGTGAAGGAAAAGAGATTTTAGGCGTGATATTTGAGCACTCCGCGAAATTTGACAGGCTGAAAAAGATTCAAACGGAGCTTATTAAGATAAACCGTGAACTGGGCAGGGCAAAGGGTATCTTAGAAAAAACAAAGGATATCGAAAATCTCGAATTGATAATAAAAAGAATCCGTGACAGTGTACTAATCGAGTCAAAGCTTGCTCCGACAGCAAAGAGGTTACTGTCTATTGAAAGGGAGATTAAAAGGCTTAAGGCCGTAATATCTTCCTATGAAAACGTGAGAGAATCCCAAAGCCTTATACTTTTAGCAGGGGAGAAACTGGAAAATTTAAAGAGACTGGAAACTCTTAATAAAGACTATAAAGAAAAGATCGACAGCATAAGGGAGGGTATGAGGTTTCTTGAGGAAAAAAAGACGGAAATCAACCGATTACTCAAGGATTATACCACAGTATTAAGACAGAAGAAGGTATGTCCGTTATGCGGAAGTGATATAAAAGAGGAAAAGCTTGAGAATATTATAAGGCATTATGAGGAGGTGCACTGATGTCTGATTATGACAGGAAGCTCAATCGGATAAAAGAGAACCTGGACAAGGCAAATAACCTTAGAATACGGGCGGAGGCGAAGCTGGAACAGCTTAGCAGGCAAAAGGAGGATATTCTTTCAGAGCTTAAGGAACTGGGGGTGGAACCGGAAAATCTTGACAGTGAAATAAAAAAACTTAAGGATGAAATTGAAGATCTTATAACAAAAGCAGAAGAATTAATACCAGAAGAACTAATAAAAAACAATTGACATTTTCTTTTTAACAATGAATAATGTAATTGAATATAATATTGTATATATAATATTGTATATAGACAATGCAATGAATATATTATAGCTTTGATGAGGTGTATATTTTGAATAAGAAAATAGGTGTTGTTTCACTGGGGTGTCCCAAAAATCTTGTTGATAGTGAAATAATGCTGGGATCACTAAAGAAAAAAGGTTTTGAAATTACAGGCGATAAAGAAGAGGCCAATGTCATAATAGTAAATACATGTGGTTTTATTGAATCCGCAAAAGAAGAATCAATAAATACCATCCTTGAAATGGCTGAGTATAAAAAAGGCAAATGTAAGCTTTTGATAGTTACGGGTTGTCTCGTCCAAAGATACAGGGATGAGATAAAAAAGGAGATACCTGAGGTGGATTTTGTTGTCGGAGTCTCGGGTTACTGTGAGATAGCCGGAATTATTGACAAGGCTTATAATAGTGGCATTGAGGCCGTTTCTTCCAATGCTGTGTACTGTGATAATAACTGTGGTGTTGAGTATCTTACAAATGACCGCTTGCTTTCCACAAATAAAGGATATGCATACTTAAAAATAGCTGAAGGATGCGATAATTGCTGTACTTACTGTGTTATTCCTTCCCTGCGGGGTTCCTATAGAAGCAGGAGCATGGAGGATATTGTTTGTGAGGCACAGTCCTTGGCGAAAAACGGGATAAAAGAAGTTATTCTGGTGGCTCAGGATGTAACGGTGTATGGCAGGGATCTCTATGGTGAAAAGAAACTGGTGGATTTAATCAGAAAAATCAGCGGCATTCAAGGGATTGAGTGGATTAGGCTTCTTTACTGCTATCCTGAGGAAATTGATGATGCATTGATAAAGGAAATTGCAGATAATCGCAAGGTTGTGAAGTATCTGGACATGCCCATTCAACATGCAAGCGATAAGATACTTAAGATGATGGGTAGAAGGGGAAACAGTGAAGACATTAAAAACACATTGGCAAAGCTCAGGTCTTCAATACCCCGCCTTGTTTTAAGAACCTCTTTGATAGTGGGCTTTCCCGGGGAAGATGATAAGGACTTTAAAATTCTTTATGATTTTGTACGGGGATTTGAGTTCGACAGGCTTGGTGTGTTTACCTATTCACGGGAAGAGGGGACACCTGCCTATAATTTAAAGCCGCAAATCAAAAAAAGTGTTAAAGATTCGAGAAGAAGTGATATAATGCAGATACAGAAGGAAATCACAGTAAGAAAGAATGAAGGCAGATTGAACAGGATATATAAAACCCTGGTAGAAGGTGTGGCTGACGACGGCATATTCTACTGCGGAAGAACCTATGCAGAAGCTCCGGATATTGATGGTTCAATCTTTTTCACAAGCCAGGAACCGTTAAAAATCGGGGGGTTTGTAAATGTAAAAATACTTAATGTTGATGATTATGATTTAATAGGAGAGGTTATGAATGAATCTTCCAAATAAACTGACTATATCAAGGATTTTGCTGGTACCTGTTTTTTTGTTAATTATTGTACCTATTCCGGAATGGATAATAAACAGCAGTTTGCTCAGCTTCATGAGTTTCCAGCTTGAAGCGGTGAATAATTTTATTATAAATTACGGAAATTACATTGCAGCGTTTTTATTTTTTGTTGCTGCCAGTACCGATGGTTTGGATGGCTATATAGCCAGAAAAAGAAAACAGGTAACGAGGTTCGGAAAGTTTTTGGATCCTATAGCGGATAAGCTTTTGGTTGCGGCTGCCCTTATTGCTCTTGTGGAAAGAAATGAGTTGTCTTCGTGGGTTGCTGTTATTATTATCGGCAGGGAGTTTATGATCACCGGGTTAAGGCTGGTGGCTGCCAGTGATGGGATAGTCATTGCTGCCAGCAAGTGGGGAAAAATAAAGACAGTCACTCAGATTGTAGCTATTTTGGCTGTGCTCATGAAATATTATGTTCACATGTTGTTCGGTTTTCCTCTTGAAAGGTATCTGATGTTTATTGCTATTGTAGTAACCATTTACTCTGCCTACGATTATATTGTAAAAAACGCTCATGTTATTGATTACAATCAATAACAGCGGCGTTTTCTTTTTAGTTGGGTTATCATGAGGGAAAATGATTGAATGAGAATAATCAATATATACTTTTTATAAAATAAATGATGTAGTAGGCTTTGTCAGAAGGAACAAGCATTATTTGTCAAAAAAATTCCTCTATACACTGTGAGCATATAGGGAAGAGCTGTCTATTATTCAGAAACACCATACCAATATAGGATGTTTGGGTATAGTTTTGGATCGGGATTATCCAATATCCATTTTTCTAACTCAATACAGTCCTCAATCGTAAGAAAACTACGTTCTTTGCCATTAAATTTTTCATTATTAACCTCTAGATATTTATCGTAAGCACTCATAATCTCAACAACATAATTAAATACATCTTTATCTCCACCTGAACGATAGAAACTCATTAGGTCACGGAACTTAGCTTTTATTTCATCGTTTTCTTCAGTATAAAGACTGCATAATTCTTCTACTGTCACTGTGTATTTCGGTTTACATGCCAAATTAAATACTCGAATCCAAACTTCAAAGTATTCATCATATATATATAATCCGTTTATTTCTTTAGGTATAAAATAAATATCATCTCTTTTATTCGAATCTCTTTCGTCATATAATACACCTAATCGTTTGAATGATGCTATAAATAGCTTTTTATATGTTTCATATGACATTTCATACTCTTCCTTTCTATTAATTTGAGATCTATTCTTATAATCATGGGCGGCTATGCTCAAAAATCCAACCACTATAAGTGAAATTCCAATTACAGCAAGAATTATTTTACTTTTATTAATCATATAAACCCCCAAAACCATTGTTTTTTATTTCTTTAGCATAACTTTTGATATCAGTAAGTCCTTGTTTACAGTACCACTGGATAAATTTATCAAAATCATTACCCAAATCGTTGAGTTCCCCTGAAAGAGTTTTCTGAATAATATCCTCAGCAGTTAAATTGAATTCAAGTTCTTCTCCTTTAAAGTATTTATATGCCTCCAAGTGAAAGGATAATTGCTCAGGATCTATGAAACACATATTAAGTGTATATTCTCCTTCCGAATTCATGATAACTGAACCACCGCAACCTAATGCAGTAAGAATATTACCAAGAACGAGTGTTTTTTTGATGCTGTCAATTTTGGCATTTGTCTCCATACCCTCAATGTAAATATTTATTCCATCTAATGCTGATTGGCTAAGAGTCAATATAGTATCAGTGACTGGCTCCAACTCCGCAAAACCAAGAGCTACATCTCCAAGCGTTCCTATTCCTAAGAGAGCTAACTCCTGACCAATGTCTACTCTTAAGGTTTCAGAAGTTCTAATTACGCACCCATCAAGTTCTGTATCTAAGTTTGTTCCAAATTCAAATACGTCAATAATTGTATCGATGGCAGATGTGGTCCGATAATTTGTCGAGGGATTATCCATATAGGGTTTGTCTGAACCATGGATTACTATTTGATAGTCATTGGCACCGTTAGAATTCATATTGGGTTTTAGTTCAATATTTACTTTTCCCTTTTTACCCTCAAAAGATACATTTGCACCGCTTACATACATTTTATTAAATTGGGTAGCAAAAACATACAGAATATTAAAATCTGTTATGAGTTTTTTTAAATGATTATTATTTTGGTTATCGAAAAGTACATCAGGTGTAATGTCATCCCTAAGGCGTTGTTCGTATATTTTTACCATTGCTTTGAATACATCGCTAACCCCATATTCCCATGTTCCAGAAGTTTCAATATGGGGAATATCAAAAGTGTACAAATTATTATTGTTTAGAAAGAATCCATCAGTGTATATATATGAATTCTCAATAAACTTTGCTTTTTGCTCATCATTCATCTCATTAAATATTTCAATTAGAGCTATATACATAGGAAGCGAAATTTCGGAAGGGTCTTTTTGCATTAATTCCCTGATATAATCATAATCGTACTCCCCGTCACCGTTACCGTTTCTGATAATCGCCATGTAACTTAGAATTAGTAATTCTTCTGTTTTTGCACTTTTATCCGTTGTTAAATATGAATTTATCTTTTCTGTTGTAAAGGCTCCATGGGCAGGATCAATGACTTCAGACATTCTATCAATAAAGTTCTTTTGCTCTTTAACAGTCTCAATAAGGCTTTGAAAAATACTTTTATATGACTCATCCACATATTGAACATCTTCAAAGATTTTATCAATATCTTCTTTTGCTGTGTCATTTTTATCTAGGATTTTCTTATGGTATTCGTCAATTTTATCAGTATAATCTTGAATATCCAGCCATCCAACCCAATCTTGGAAATCATACCAACGGTCGCCAAGCCAGTCAGTAAAACCACACCATTCTTCATCGTTAATTTCGTCAATAGTATTATACAGTTCTTGTCTTGTCTCTTCTGAAAATTCTCTTTTTAATCCCACAAACTTTGTCCTCCCCTCAGGTTATTGTGGATTTACCCTATAGATGTATTTTTATCCAATTCTTCATATGAATTTTTTAAGTTACGAAAATACTCAATAGTGTTATCAGTTAATTTTAAGATTGAATTATAAAGGTCTTCATAGCAATCTGCAAGCAACTCCATTTCAGTAACTGTTCGACCCGCACCAACCTTTGAAGGTCTTGATTTTTTACACCAGCCAGACTTCATAGCATCAATTTGTGATATGCATTTTTCCAGTATGTCAAGATTTACATCTATTTTAAGCATACACTTTTCACCTCTTAAAATAAAAAGTTATCCTTTTCATCAATTTGAACTAAAAATTCATCAGCCGCACGCTTGGCTAATTGTGCGGTTTCATTTATACATCCCTTCATTTGCTCGGCACAAGTTACAAATGCTCTAATTGCTTCATGGACTTCACCGGATTTTATAGCAAAATTAAGAATAAGATTCATTATGTTTATATAAGCATCAATCATATTCTGCAATAATATGCCTGTGTCATTGTAATAATATGCCACTTCTTCAATATAATCGTCATCTACTATGATTTTTTTATAAGACATCATTTTCACTCCCCATTTAAGTTTCTAATAACTTTCTAAGCTCAGACTTTAAATATGAGATGTTGTCGTTGCAAGACCGAATTTTTGCCCGGTATGAATCAATTTCATCCAGCATATTTTGTATCTTGGAGTTTATCACTGTTTTGACATTGTCCAGTCCATTATAAGCGTTAAGGAAGTCATTACCCGTCAGTAATTGCTGCATACCTTCATAATATTTAGAGACAATTTTAGCACTCACACGGTTTTCCTTAACATTCTCCAGTGTGTTTTTTCTTTTTGATTGGTGCATTTCAAATTCCCTTTGGTAAGAACTATATTTTGATTTCAAATCCTCTAATTCAGAGATATCTTGCTCAAGTTTTTTTATTTTTGAATAGTACAAATCTATGTCCTTTTCATACTGATATATTTTGTTTCTTATATTTGATTCCGACATTTACCGTGAGTTATAAAGCCTTATAACTCCTGCCCCCTTTCGTATAAAGAAATTAATTATAAATCACTTGTGTTTTTATATATGTTAAATTATATAGATGATTTAGTTCTGATAGTTAATTAATTTTATTTCAAAATTATACTATAAAATATTTAGATTTGCAATTTAATTATTTAGAGGATACACGGTAAAAGCATGAACCCATCTCCTGCCAATACTCTCACAAGAGAGTTTTTTAAAATGCCATTTCAGCATTTAATATTCAGGCAAGAA